>OGXX01001619.1_pt1 | contig 22388 bp, 24 predicted proteins | sample 1576301 | NCBI WGS metagenome assembly OGXX01 (sample SAMEA3541469, study PRJEB24748) | human gut metagenome | biome: human gut; feature: human-associated habitat; material: faeces | place: China | collected 2012
TACTGAAACATCTTTTCCCTTTCCTATTATTTGTGCTGTAAAGTATGCTAGTGTTACACTAAGTACTACTACTAGTAAACTAGCAACCACTAATATTGTTTGTTTTTTCTGCATAAATTATTCCTCCTTTTATTACATAACAAAAAATGGGTAGACTCATTCTATCCATTTATTTCATGCAAAAAACAATTTAACTTTAAGTTAGTTAGAAGATAATAACCCCCCCCCGTTTAGTACTTTATTTTGTACTAATAGAGAAATATAACTTAATTTATTTGCATAATTATTAGTCATATTGTGTGTCCTCCTTCTACCTTAAACTAAACTAATTTTATCATTATCACATAAATAAGTCAAGCGATAATTGACTGCTTTCTGGCATATCATCAAGTGCACCAAGGCCTCTTAGTTTATCAATCAATGTTTGACTGACTTTTCCTCTCATTTGTAAGTCTTCAATACTTATAAATGCACCTTTATTTCTTTCTTCAACAATTTTCTTTGCAGCAACATCTCCCATTCCATCAAGTGCTATAAATGGTGGAATAAGTCCTTTTTTATCGGGTGTAACTTTAAACATCAAAGCATCACTTTCAGTAATACTAATATTTGTAAAATAGAAACCTCTTTCTATCATTTCATTACACATATATAAACTTGATAATGTATCATCTTCTTTGTTAGATCTATCAAATCCTTTACTCTCCAAAAGTTCTATTTGTGCTTTTACTGAGTTTAAACCATTTTTCATTGCATTTATATCAAATGAGTGCTCACGAATACTTAAGTAAACTCTATAGTAATATATTGGATGATATAGTTTAAACCAAGCAACTCTTATACCATTGATAACATAAGCAGCAGCATGGGCTTTAGGAAACATGTACTTGATTTTTTCACAAGACTTTATATACCACTCTGGTACTTTATGTTCATTAAGAAGTGCCTTATATTCAACCCATTTTTCAGGTTCTTTTCCTACTTTACCTTTACGAATAAACTCACTCATTTTAAATGATTTACCTTTATCAATTCCACAAGATATAAAGTAGTTCATTATATCGTCACGACAACCAATTACCTTAGAAAATTCGCAAGTTCCATCAAGTATTAAGTCTCTAGCATTTCCATTCCAAACGTCAGTACCATGAGATAATCCTGATATCTTAATTAAGTCTGCAAACTTCTGTGGCTTAATTTCTTGAAGCATATTTATTACAAAGTTTGTACCAAATTCTGGTACACCAAGAGTGCCTGAGTAACATTTAATTTGTTCTCTAGTAACTCCTAAAGCTTCAGGACTATTAAACAAGCTTATTACTCCTCTGTCATCCAAAGGAATATCATTTATATCTATTTTAACATCATCACTTAAATACTTTAATACAGTTGGATCATCGTGTCCAAGTATATCTAGTTTAAGTACGTTTTCTTCAATATCATGGAACTCAAAGTGTGTTGTAAACCAAGCTGCTTCTGTATTTTCAGCAGGATATTGGTATGGTGTAAAATCAAATACATCTTTATAGTCAGGTATAACAATAATTCCTCCAGGATGTTGTCCACTAGTTCTTTTAATACCTGTAATACCTTTTGCAAGACGTTCAATTTCACATCTTTTCATAGTAATACCTTTATCTTCAGCATACCCTTTAACAAAACCATAAGCAGTTTTTTCAGCAATAGTTGAAACCGTTCCAGCACGATATACATTCTTTTCACCAAACAATACTTTTGTATAGTTATGAGCTTCAGCTTGGTATTCACCACTAAAGTTAAGGTCTATATCAGGTGTTTTATCAGCATTAAATCCTAGGAATGTTTCAAACGGAATATTTTGTCCTTGCCTTTTCATAAGAGTACCACATTCACACGTTCTTTCTGGTAAGTCAAATCCAGAGTCATAGTCGTTTACTAATGGAACTCCGTCTATTTCAAATAAACTTTTTTTACAATTAGGACACACATAATGTGGAGGAAGTGGGTTAACTTCAGTAATACCACAGAATGTTGCAACTAAAGAAGATCCTACACTACCACGAGATCCTACTATATAACCATGTGCATTTGAGTTTTCAACTAGTCTTTGTGCGATCAAATAAATAACATCGTATCCACCATTTATAATACCAGTAAGTTCTTTATCGAGTCTTGTTGCGATTATCTCTGGAAGAACTTCGCCATACAATCTATGAGCATTTCCATAAACAGTATCTTTTATTATTTGAACTGAGTTTTCCATTCTAGGTGGGTTAAGTCCAGGTTTAACAATTTCTACAGTACCAAACATATCAGCAACTTTATTAGAGTTAGTTACTACAATTTCATAAGCTTTTTCTTCAGGCAAAAAGTCAAACTCTTTTAACATTTCATTAGTAGTCATTAAGTATGCATTAGGTATAGTTTTAATACTTGGCTTATTTAGTGGATGTAAGCCTCCACCAGACTGTTTAGTTCTAACAAGTATTTCTCTATATATATTGTCTTCTGGATCAAGTGTATGCACGTCCCCTGTTGCAACAACCATTTTTCCTATTTTATCAGCACATCTTATAATCTTATTAATTAAAGCATACAAGTCACTCTTACTAGATACTTCACCACTTTCAACTAAGAACTCCATTATACTAGGTGGATTTATTTCTATAAAGTCATAATACTTCATTATTTCCATTAACTCTTCTTCAGTATTTCTCTTAGCCGCTTCAAATACTTCACCGAACACACACCCTGAACCCAAAATCAAACCTTCTCTAAATTTATTAAGCAAACTTTTTGGTGTTCTAGGAGTTTTATAGAAATACTCAGTTGTAGCATAACTTATTATTTGAAACATATTTCTAAGTCCTATATTATTAATTGCATAACAAGTTAAATGGTAAGGTCTATTGTTTTTAAAAGCTAAAGTTGGATCAACCATATTTCTTAAATCACTTATTGTTTTATAATTACTTCCTAAATTTGCTATCATTTTCCAAAATACTAAAGCAGTTCCTTCAGCATCATAGTCAGCACGGTGGTGACCCGACTCATCAAAGTGTACTCCATATCTTTTAGACAAAGCAGTTAAATTATGTTTTGCACTATCAGGATTTTGTGCTTTACTTATTTCCATAGTATCAATTACTACATTAGAAAATTCCCCTAAATTATATTTTTTATAAGCACTTTCCATAAATGATATATCAAATCTAGCATTTTGCGCTACCATTGGTAAGTCACTAATCCATTCTTTAAATCTCTTAGTTACATTTTCTTCATTATCTTTATCCTTTAACATTTCATCAGTTATATTAGTTAAATTAACTATTTCACTTCTCAAGTTCATTCCAGGATTAATTAACTCATCAAATCTATCAATTATTTCCCCATTTTTAATTTTAACAGCACCAATTTCTATCATTTGATCTCCTGCTGTAGCATTAAAACCGGTTGTTTCTGTATCAAATACAACATATGTGCTTTCTAGTAATGGATAATCACTATCTTTGTTAATTATTAATACTTCGTCATCCACTACAAAGAGTTCTACTCCAAAATATACTTCCAAATCTTCTTTAGCCTTATATACTTTAGGAAAACATTGTATACCATTTTTATCTGTTATACCAATACCCCTCATACCTAAACTTCTTACTTTTTTAAGTAATTTCTTAGGCTCAATTAACCCATCCATTTGACTCATTGTAGTATGACAATGTAATTCTACTCTTTTAACTTCAGCATCATCTACCCTTTTAACAGTATTTCTATCAAATGTTTCAATATCTCTAATATTAAATACTAACTCTCCAGCAAAAGTATCATTTTTTACATACCCTCTCATTTTATACCAAGATCCTTCAGTAACTCTTTTCATTAAAGTTTTAGTAATTTCTTTATCTTTAGTAAATATTTTTGCAAACAAACTATCAGTGTAATCACTTATCTTATATGTAATTATATTAAACCCTTTAGCTGTTTCTTTAAGTTCCACTCCAAAAACAAATACTTCTATAGTAACATCATTCATTTCAGCAATTATATTTTTAAGTTCAAAAGTTTTACCTTTAATTTCATTACCAAATATCAAAGTACTCTCTTTCTTTTCTAAATTAACATCACTTGCTTTATAATCACTTTGTTTAATAAGTAAAGATGCTTCATTCTTTTTCTCTTCATCAAGCACTCCTTTTACTTCTAATCCAAGATAACCCATTCTTCTTAAAAATGCAGTTAATTTAGGTATAATATCATTAATTTTATCTAACTCTACATTATTAGATACTTCTATATTTATAATATTATCATTTATTTTAATATCTTCTTCTTTAATACTAGTTAACATAGGACACTTTTCTTGATATTTTTTAAATATATAACTAACATAATCATTTAGATATAAGTTACTATCATGTTTAAATACATAATAAACTCTTCTAGCTTCTTTAATACTTTCACTAAGAGTACATATAGTATCAAATAATTTAACATCTATCATCATAGGCAAAGTAATATAAAGAGTCCAACTTAAGTCAGTATTATCTACTACTACATTCTCTAATTTAGCCCCTTCAAAACTATTCATAAGTTCATTACTTAAATTTATTTTATTAAAATATCTTACTAATTTACTATCCATGATAATACTCCTTTTCTATAATTATTATATCAATTATATTTCTTAATTTAAAGTATTGACTTTTACTTTTTGATAAAATTATTTATCTACTGTTGACTTGCACTGACATATTATGTATAATGTAAGTGTAAGGAGGAAAAGAAAATGAATAACACGAATTTAACTATTCGAATTGACAGTAACTTAAAAAAAGAAGCAGACAATTTATTCAAAGAGTTAGGAATTAATATCTCATCAGCAATTACATTATTTCTAAAACAGTCAGTTAGAGAAAAAGCTTTGCCATTTGATGTAGCTGTCAAAGAAGAAAAACCATCAAGAGAAATGAAAAAGTTATTAAAAGAAATAAAAAATATTGAGGATGGTAAATCAAAATTGTATGACAATTTAGACGAATTATGGAAGGACTTGAAGATATGACAGAATTAAAATATAAAATAACTTACACATCTAAATTTAAATTACAATTAAAAAAAATAAAAAAACAAGGTAAGGATTTGAAAAAAGTAAAAAACATTATAGAAAAACTTGCTAAAGGAGAAAAATTAAATTATTCCTATAAAGATCACAAACTTATAGACAATAATTATTTTCATAATTATAGAGAATGTCATGTTGAACCAGACTGGCTACTCGTTTATCAAATAAAGACAAATTGATAATATATTTTATAGAAACCGGTAGCCATTCTGAAATATTATTTAGATAACATATTTGTGAGTATATAAAAATAGATAAGTAATCATCACTTATCTATTCATTTTATCAAATTTCTTAAAAGCATCATTATTAGTTAAATCAGTTTTACTAAGTGCTTCAAACAAATCCTTTTGTTCTCTAGTTAATTTATTAGGTAAAACTAAATTAAGTACAATATAAAGGTCTCCTATTTTTCCAGTTCTAGCATTTTTTATACCTTTACCCTCAGCCCTTAACACATCACCTGTTTGACTTCCAGAAGGTATTTTAAAATTTATCTCACCATTATCTTTAACATAATAAGCGGTTAAATCTAATTTTCTAAGTTCATCATTAAGAGGTACATAAACCTTAAATACACCATTTTCTAATTCAGAAAATAATTTTAAATCAACTACTAAAACATTATTAATATTTACTTTCTTTAAGAACTCTTAATATTCATCACTCTTAGCACCAACTCTAACAGTATCTCCTACTCTAAATTCAGGTACATTAGGATTGATTTGTTTATTGCTAATATTATCAATTAGATTCATAATATCTCTCCTTTACATTGCCTTATTTAATCACACATTATATAATGCACCGGATTAAGCAAATATAATATAGTACAAACTAAGAAATAAGCAAGAAAAATCAACTAAAATCTTCCCCAAAAGCATTCATTATTTCTTTCTTTAAAGATTTACTTTCGTTTAATATAATTGCATACAATAAATAATCTTCCCAAATAATTATTTCTCTTAGGCTCTTATCATTAAAATTGCCAAAATCTCTAATAAATCTTTTCAAACCATTTAACTTCATATACATTTCTTTACCATCTTCTGTTTTAATATAGACAACTTTATCATTAATATAAACTGAAAACATTATTAACATCGCAGTAATAAACATCATACCAAAACAAAAAGCAATATAACTAGATGCATTAGTACTCCATATATATTTAAGGTAAACAAACCAATAAATCAAGTTAAAAAAGAAAACAATAATGTTTATTATATTAAGTGATTTACTGAAAAATTTATATGTTTTAATAAGTTTTTTTTCTTTTAAAGAGGATTCAATTGATTCTATATATAATTTATTAAAGTCCTTAGTTCCAATAAACTTATAACTTTCAATTATAAACTTTTCACTTTTTCTTAAATTAGTATCATCTATAACAATAATATTTTTATTTACTATTTCTATCTTTTTATTTAATTTTAAATATTCTATCTCTGCCATGATAATTGAATTAATATTTTTCTTTTCATTAAAAATATAGCCTAGTTCTCCTATAGAACAATCCTTAATAATATCCCTAAAATATACAAATTTTTCTTTATCTTCTCTAGTTATTTTATAATACTTTCTTGAATCAAAATATCTTCTAATGCAAAATATCAAAAACTTTAGAAGGTATGAAATAAAAATTAATATTTGTAGACTAAAAAATAAATACACATATTCTTTCTTTATAAAAATCACATCCCTTATCATATAAATTATAACATTTTAATAATATTCTATAAAGAAAAAGTTGAATAACTTTACATATTCAACTTTTCAAACTTTCTAAATGCTTCATTATTAGTTAAATCAGTTTTACTAAGTGCTTCAAACAAATCCTTTTGTTCTCTAGTTAATTTATTAGGTAAAACTAAATTAAGCACAATATAAAGGTCTCCCATTTTTCCAGTTCTAGCATTTTTTATACCTTTACCCTTAGCCCTTAACACATCGCCTGTTTGACTTCCAGAAGGTATTTTAAGTTCTATCTCACCATCAATAGTTTTAATAGTTCTCTTTCCACCTAATATTAGTTCAGTAACAGTAACAGGTAAATCTACATACAAATCATCTTTTTCACGCTTATAGAATGAACTAGGGCTAACTGTAAACTCAATATATAAGTCACCATTACTTGCACCATTTATTCCAGCTTCACCTTTACCACTCATACGCACTCTGTCTCCTGTATCAACTCCTCTTGGAACCTCTACAGTATAAGTTTTTCTTTGCTTAATTTTACCACGTCCAGAACAAGTTCTACACTTAGTTTTAAAACTATATCCACTTCCTCCACAATTTGAGCAAGTTACTCTTGATCTTATTGCACCAAATATTGTATTTTGAGTTTTCTCTGTAACACCTCTACCATTACAATAAGGACAAGTTTCTTTATCAAATCCACCAAGTCCATTACAGTCTGGACAGCTTTCTACAACATCTAAAGTAATATCCTTCTTAGTACCAAGTGCTGCTTCCATAAAGTCAATTTTCATTTCATATAACAAGTCTGAACCACGTCTAGAAGAAGTACCTTTTGATTGTCTACCACCAAATAAGTCTCCCCAACTAAATGAAGAAAAATCATTTCCTCCAAACATATCTTCAAACATATCTGAAAAATCAAATCCACTAAAGTCGTATCCTCCACGGCCTCCATTAGCACCTGGATTATTAAATGCATCAAATCCATATTTATCGTATTTAGCTCTTTCTGTAGGATTACTTAATACTGCATAAGCCTCTTGTGCCTCTTTAAACTTTTCAGCCCCACCTTCTTCTTTACATACATCTGGATGGTACTTTTTTGCAAGACGTCTAAAAGCACTTTTAATTTCATCAGCACTAGCACTCTTACTAACACCTAATACTTCATAGTAATCTCTCTTATTCATAGTTACTCCTTTACTTAAGAACAAGTAGACTAGTTACTTTACTAGCCTACTTTTTAATAATTATTTTTCTTCAAAGTTTGCTTCTTTTACATTATCATCACTACTTGTATTTTCATTAGTTGTTTGTTCCTCTTTAGAACTATTTTGTGCTTGTTGAGATGCCTTTGCTGCTTCTTCATATACTCTAGAACTTAATGCCATAGCCTTTTCAGCAAGTTTGTCTTTACTAGATTTAATCTCTTCAATATTATTTTCTTCCATTGCTTTCTTAGCTTTATCAATTAACTCATTAATTTCAGTTTTTTCACTTTCAGTTACTTTGTCACCTAAATCTTTGATAGCTTTTTCAGCAGTAAATATCATTTGTTCAGTTTCATTTTTAACTTCAGCTTCTTCTTTTCTCTTAGCATCTGCTTCTTTATTTGCTTCAGCCTCTTTCATCATCTTATCTATTTCTTCATCAGTAAGATTAGTACTTGAAGTAATAGTTATCTTTTGTTCTTTATTTGTACCTAAATCTTTTGCTTTAACATTAACTATTCCGTTAGCATCTATATCAAAAGATACTTCAATTTGTGGTACTCCTCTTGGTGCTGGTGGAATATCTGAAAGTTGGAATCTTCCAAGAGTCTTATTATCAGCTGCCATTGGTCTTTCACCTTGTAATATATGAATATCAACTGCAGGTTGATTATCTACGGCTGTACTAAATACCTGACTCTTTGTTGTTGGAATTGTTGTATTTCTTGGAATTAATACAGTCATTACGTTACCAAGTGTTTCAATACCTAAACTTAATGGTGTAACATCAAGTAGTACTAAATCTTCAACTTCTCCAGTTAAAACTCCACCTTGAATAGCAGCACCCATTGCAACTACTTCGTCTGGGTTAACTTCTTTACTTGGTTCTTTACCAGTTTCACGTTTAACAAGTTCTTGTACACATGGAATACGTGTTGATCCACCTACAAGCAATACTTTATCTAAGTCACTAGAACTAAGGTTAGCTTCTTTTAAAGCATCTTTTACTTGTTTAGTTGTGCTTTCTACTAAATCTCTAATTAAATCTTCAAATTTAGCCCTAGTTAATGTAACATCTAAGTGAAGTGGACCATTAGTGCCTTGTGTAATAAATGGTAAACTAATATTAGTTGTAACAGCACTACTTAAATCTTTCTTAGCTTTTTCTGCAGCATCTTTTAATCTTTGAAGTGCTAACTTATCAGTACTTAAATCTATACCATTTTGCTTTTTAAATTCTTCTACTAAGTAATCGATTATTCTTTGATCGAAATCATCTCCTCCTAGTTTATTGTTACCAGCTGTAGCAAGTACTTCATACACTCCATCACCTATTTCTAGAACAGATACATCGAATGTTCCTCCACCTAAATCATATACTAATATTTTTTGATTCTTGTCTTGTTTATCAATACCATAAGCAATTGCTGCAGCAGTAGGTTCGTTTATTATTCTTTCTACTTCTAAGCCTGCTACTTTACCAGCGTCTTTTGTAGCTTGTCTTTGTGCATCATTAAAGTATGCAGGAACAGTAATAACTGCTTTTGTAACTTTATCATTTAAATAAGCTTCAGCATCTTTCTTTAATTTCATAAGAATTTGGGCACTTACTTCTACTGATGTTACGTCTTTTCCATTTACATGGAATTTATGATCAGTACCAATATATCTCTTGTTACTTCTTACAACGTCACTACTAGTAATAGCTTCGTTTTTAGCAACAGTACCTACTTTAATTTCTCCATTCTTATAACTTACTACACTTGGTGTAGTTCTCTCTCCTTCAGCGTTTGTAATAACGCTTGCTTTACCACCTTCTAATACTGCAACACATGAGTTTGTAGTACCAAGGTCTATTCCTATAATTTTACTCATAATTAATCATTCCTCTCTTTTCTATATATTATTTTTAAATTTTTTATCGCGTCTTTCTTTAAAAAGTCGCTTTCATCACTCTTGAAATCTTTTAACGGAAAACATTCTTCAATAAGTTTAAGTATTTCATCCATAGTATATCCTTTATTTTTAAGTTCCCTCATTTCAAGCATTAAACCTATACTAATATCTCTTACTTCTTCTTTATTTAAGTAGTATAACTCTTCTATACTCATTGTATAAGGACCAATCATACCACCAAACAATAAAAACTTATAAATATTATCCATAAACTACCTCTTAAGTGTTTTTAATGTACTTTTAATTAAGTTAGTTCTAGTTAATTCATCTAAACCATTAAAATGTTTACTCTTATTATAACTAGTTACTTCTTCTATTATTTCTTCATATGTTTTACCATCATTTTCTAAGCTTACAACATACAACATTAAATCTAACTTTGCATTACTATATAGCTTATCAAAATCAACACATTCTTTTTTAACTTCTTCAATTAAATAAGAATTTTTAACAAACTCAGGAAACAGAAGAGTTCTCATAACATCTTTTTTGCTCATTACTTATTTACCTTTACCATTGCTGGCCTTACAAGTTTATCCTTATAAGTATATCCTTTCTTTAATACTTCTAAAACTACATTTTCAGGTTTAGTTTCATCATGTTCAGTTAGTACTGCTTCAGAAATACTAGGATCAAACTCTTTACCTTCAACATCAATTGGTTTTACTTCCATTTCATCTAGTAAACCAATAAGTCTTGTATAAATCATTTTAAAACCTTTTAAGAAATTACTTACTTCATCAGATAAATCATTATCATCCATCATTATTGCTCGTTCAAAGTCATCAGTTACATCTAAGATCTTTTTGATTAGCTTTTCTCCATCATATTTTAAAAGACTAGCTTTTTCTTTATCAGTTCTTGCCATATAATTAATGAATTCTGCTTGAGTTCTTTTATTTTTATCTTCTAATAAACTAACCTTTTCTTTAAGCTCATTTATTTCATTATACAGTTTTTCACTTTTATTTTCTTTTTTAGGTTTATTCTTCTTATTTTCGTCACTCACCACTATCACCTTTCTTTTCTATCTCACTTTTAATATATTCAAGTAAGTTCAAAACTCTTTCATAGTCCATTCTCTTAGGCCCTATTATTGCAAGAGTTCCTTCTTTACCAAGTGCTTTATATTTAGTTTTAATAACAGTTACATTGTCATCAAGTGAAGTCTCTTTTCCAATATATACCTTAACCTCATCTGTACTTTCTTCAATTTTACTAACTAAATCTTTGTTTTCAAACTTACCTATAATATTTTTAATATCATCAACTGTACTGAATTCCGGTTGTTTTAATATATTGCTTTTTCCTTCCCAATGAACATCTTTTTCACTTTGAAAGTTACTTAATGCCTCATAGAAAGCATTATAGAGAACCTCATAGTTTTTAACATAATTACCTATTATTGGTTTAATCTCAAACTCTAGTTTAGCACTAACATCATTTATTGGAGTCCCTTTAAGCATCTTATTAAGAAGTTCACTAGTTTTACTAACTTCTCTAGCCTCGACAGACTTTTCCAAATTAATAGTCTTGTTTTCAACATGACCCTTATCAGTTACTACTATAGCCACAAGTTTGTTTTCATTAATTGGTATTACCTCTACTTTCTCAAGATTATTCTCTTTAGAAGCACTACCTAAAACTACTGAAGTATAATTAGTAATATCACTAATTATCTCTAAGCTCTTAGTAATTGCACCATTTAAATCTAATTCCCTATTAGAAAATATAGTTTGAAGTTTTAACATATCACTTCCACTTATTTTCTTAGGTTCCATTAAATGATCTACATAATACCTATATCCCTTTTCACTAGGTATACGTCCAGAAGAAATATGTTGTTTTTCTAAGTATCCCATATTTTCTAAAAGAAGCATATCGTTTCTTAAAGTTGCACTAGAACACTTAAACTTCTTAGTAAGTGCTTTACTTCCAATAGGATGAGCAGTTTTAATATATTCATTACATATTGTTTTTAATAATTCACTAAGACGTTCACTTAACATATTTACCTCCTTAGCACTCTTTTCTTACAAGTGCTAACACTATTATACTATGCAGAATTAGCAAAGTCAATACCAAAGTGCTAATTATTTTATGAAATTTACGTGAAATTTTAGATACCAAAAAGCAAACGATTGAGTACGCAAAAATTTTAACAAATTAAATAGTATCTTATTAACATTATATAATATTTGAGTTCATTTTTTTACAAAACTTGAGTGAAATTCTATATAGAAAAAAGATACTCTTTTCAAGTATCTTTACATAGTTTTTGTTAAACTTTTCCCTTTAATAGCTTTTGCTACATCTAAAGTGTATTCTTCTATAGTTGTACCAAGTTCATTTATTATATAATCTTTATTCTTAGTATCTACTGTACCATAAGCATAATCGTAAGTTAAAGTTGTGATAATTGTATCACCAAATTCGTTTGATATACTAAGTATTTTGTTATCTTTAGTTAGTGTAATGTATGCTGTTTTACCTAGTTTTAATTTCTTTGATGCACCAAAAGCATTTGACATGAAGTCACATTCTCTTGAATAGTTTACAACACTGAAAGCATAACCTTTAGTGCAGTCTACCATAAATGCATATGTTATACAATTATCTGATGGATATATTTTTTGTATCCTAGTTTCAATAAGTTCCATAAACTCCCCTCCCTTCAATATTAATATTCACAATTTCCTGGTGTTCTAGGGTATGGTATAACATCCCTAATATTTTCTACACCAGTGATATATATAAGTAATCTTTCAAATCCCATTCCAAAACCTGAATGAACACATCCTCCAAATCTTCTAAGATTTAAATACCACTTCATATCTTCTTCTTTCATACCTAGTTCAGTCATTCTTCTAACTAGTTTAGTATAGTCTTCTTCTCTTTGACTTCCACCCATTAATTCTCCTGCTCCAGGGACTTCTAGATCAACTGCTGCAACAGTTTTCTCATCATCATTTTGTTTCATATAGAATGCCTTTATATCTTTTGGCCAATTAGTAATAAATACTGGTCCATTAAAGTATTCTGTTATATATTTTTCATGTTCTTTTGCAATATCTTCTCCATATTCAGGAGTAAACTCCCATTTAACATTAGCCTGTTTTAAAATAGTTATTACTTCTTCATGTGTAATTCTAGTAAAATGACTATTTACTAATTTATTTAATTTTTCAAGCAATCCTTTTTCAACAAATTTATCAAAGAAAGCCATTTCATCTTTAGCATTATCTAATACATATTTAACAACGTATTTTAACATACTCTCCATTACATCCATATCATCATTTAAATCCATAAATGCCATTTCAGGCTCAATCATCCAAAATTCATTAGCATGTGTTTTAGTGTTTGAGTTTTCTGCTCTGAAAGTTGGTCCAAAAGTATAAACTTTCTTATATGCAAGTGCAAAAGTTTCTGCTTCAAGTTGTCCTGATACTGTAAGGTTAGCTTGCCTACCAAAGAAATCTTTAGAGTAGTCTACTTTACCAGTACTCGCTACTTTATTTAAGTCAAGTGTAGTTACTTGAAACATTTCTCCAGCTCCTTCACAGTCACTAGCTGTTATAAGTGGTGCATGAAAGTAAACAAACCCTCTTTCTTGAAAATATTTATGTATGGCAAAAGCTGCTATACTTCTTACCCTAAAAACTGCATTAAATAGGTTTGTTCTAGGTCTTAAATAAGCAATTTCTCTTAAAAACTCTCTAGTAGGTCTACCCTTACTTTGTAATGGATAATCTATATCTACATCTCCTAAAACAGTTATTTCAATTAACTTAATTTCATACTCTTGACCAGCACCTTCACTAAGTATAACAGTTCCTTTTACTTCTATACTACTTCCTACTTGTACTTTAGAAGCAACTTGATAAATATCATCATCGCTAGTATAAATAACTTGTACTCCTTTAAAACTAGTTCCATCATTTAAATCAATAAAACCTAATGTTGACTGATCTCTATTACTCCTAACCCAACCATCAATTATAACTTCAGTATCTAATAATTCTTTATATTTTAAATTTAACTCTTTTACATCAATTTTCACAATTTTCTCTTCCTTTCTTGATCTAACTCAATTATATCTCCTATAATTCTTCTTAAATACTTATACTCTCTTTCTTTCTCATAAATATCTGACTCAAAAGCCGAAGCAACAAGTGCATCTCTCATATATTTATAAGTGTTTTCATGTTTAAAGAAATTAACATCAAACTTAATATCATAACTATTTAAATAAGTTCTTAAAAATACTAAACAAGTGCTAGTATTACCCTCTCTAAAAGGATGTACTTTCCATAAATCACTTATTAAGGAAGTTACAAAATCTTTCTGCATTTCAATATCTAAACTAAGTAAATCAGTATTTCTAAGTATTTCAAATATCTCATTTAATTGGTAATCAATTTCACTTGGTTTAGCATATTCTACAGATTCATAAGCAAGTACTCTTTCTTGTTTATATATTTCTAAAATACTCTTTACTACTTTCAAAATACATAGTTTTAAATATTTCATGTATTCTAGTAATAACAATATCACTCTCTGCTTGCTTTAATTTATTATTATCTTTAATATTTAATAAATTTTTAAGCACTCCTGTATTACTGTCAATATACGGATCACTCTTCTCCATAGTACTCCTTTAATTTTTCTACAATTTCTTCTTCTGTAATTAATCCTTTTCTTTGTTCTTCTATAAGTTCCCTTAAAAAGCAACTTCCACTACATCCATCACATTTATTAATCTCTTCACTAACTACCCATTCTAAGTCATTAAAATTGTTATTATTATCATTATTATCGTCTGTCATACTAGTCACTTCCTTTAATGATAATATTATACTACATTTTCATAAAAGAAAAAAGAGTTAATTTTCATAAGTTTTTAACGTATTTTTAAATAATTTGCAAAATAAAAAAAGAAACATTACTTTTTAATGTATCTTAAAATTTGACTATTAGTCTCATCTATCATTTCTAATAAATATTCATGAGTTATACCACATTCAAACCTTTGTTGTACACCAAGTTTTTCTTTTATAATATGAAAGTATTCTTTATCAATTTTATTAATATGAGTAGCAACTTCTTTAAAAAGTTCTTCTCCCACATAATTCTTTTTAACTGTAAATTCAAGCATAATTGGTCCATATATATAATAGAAATCATTTACTAACCAATCTAAATATGTTACATCATATTCTTTTAAATCACTATTTAGTAAATACATATACTTATCTTTAGTTAAATTATAGGCATACACAAAATTATTTACTAAGCCATTTTTCATTGTTATATTTTCACATTTATATATAAATAATTTTTCCACCAAAACCACTTCCAAGATAAATTATAGCATAAGAAAAGTGTTTATTCAACAACATAAACACTTACTTTTTTCTTATCTTTTCCTAATCTTTCATATTTAACTATTCCATCAACTAATGCAAATAATGTATGATCTTTACCCATTCCGCAGTTAGTACCTGGATAAATTCTAGTACCTCTTTGTCTATAAATAATAGAACCAGCAGTAGCCTTTTGACCATCAGCTAATTTAGCACCAAGTCTTCTACCAGCAGAGTCACGTCCATTTTTTGTTGAACCAACACCTTTATGGGATGCGAATAGTTGTAAATCTAATTTTAAAAATTTCACTATTATTCCTCCTTAATTGTAATGTTTTTCTTGTAGTCACTTTCTATATCTTTAAGAGTTCTAACTAAGTTTTCTAGTAATTTATTAGTTATTTCACTTTCATTTATATTAGTTAATATAAATGGGTCACTCTCGTTATAAGTTATGCTTTTCTTATCAAAAGATAAACAAGCATTGATAGTTACAGTAAGCGACGTACTTACTCCCGCACACACAATGTCTTTGCCGTATTCATCATACTTTGCATGTCCAGATAATATTATTTCTTTTATAAAATTATTTTTTCTTTTAACATTAACTTTAATCATACTAACCAACTATTTTCTTAATTTCTATTTTAGTATATGGTTGTCTATGACCTTTAGTTACTCTTGAAGATTTAGTTTTATTTTTGTATTTAAATACTCTTATCTTCTTTTGTTTTCCATGTTTTAAAACTGTTGCAGTAACACTTGCACCTTTAACAGTAGGTGTTCCAACTTTTCCATCAACATATAATACTTCATTAAATGTAACATCAGAATTAACTTCATTATCAAGTTTTTCTACATATAAAGTATCTCCTTCAGTAACTAAATATTGTTTACCACCAGTTACGATAATTGCTTTCACTTTACATACCTCCTTCATTTTTAAGACGCGCCATTTAGGTAAGTATCACACTTTTGTTAACCTATTCTGTGCGGTTTACAAGGAAAGACTTCTTACAAACGAATTTATTGTACCATAGATAACTAAGAAATGCAAGTAAAAAGCAATGATTAGGCCATTTTTAAATTAAAAATTCAAAAAAATAAGTTTACTTTATAAGCAAAATATGGTATTATAAGTACATAAATTAATTAACGCACGCAAGTTTACGCCGATATTTATTATCTAGCGTTGGCGCGGGGTTAATTGATTTTTTTTATTTTAAGAAAATCCAATTTTGCTATTTACAAAAAAAGCAAAATATGGTACTATTAGTACATAAATTAATTAACGCACGCAAAACTTGCCCCGATATTTATATCCAGGGTTCAGACGCGGGGTTAATTAATTTTTTTATGTCTAAAATATCATATAAATATTTTTTCTTATCTTCACTATTTCTTATTAATACAACCGCTTCATATATATTTTCTTTTACATCATCTTTAATACTAAAAACTATTTTGTACCTATAAAATCCATATTTAGCATCTTTAACATGCTTTGCTTTCTTATAATTTACAAACCTTCTATCAAAAGAATTACTAATAATTTCCTTCAAGTATTTACTCAATATGCCTTTTAGTTTTTTAGTATTTATATTTAAACTTTGTGAGTACTTAGAAAATGAATACTCTCTACTAGCTTTCTTATCAATAATAACACTGTTATTAGTCTCTGTTATTTTATAAACTTCACCCCTATGGTTATTTATATTTTTTACAGTTTCTTTATTTATAGTTTTAAAATCCATATTATCAAAATCTTTATCTATTATCCGAAGTCTATTAAAACTTCCATCAGCATTATAAACCTCAGTACTTTCGCACACCTCAAACGAAATTTCCGGTGTATAGTCTAAACATTCACAACTTATAATATTGACTATCATATAATCACCCTTCGTTTAGAATTTATTATACTAATTTATGAATCAACTTTCAAGCGTATATTAAAAAAATATAGACCAGACCAGTCTATATTTTAAATTCATCAAAGAAGTCACTCATAGTCAAAGTTTCATAAACTTCCTTTTTAGGTTTATCTTCTTTCTTACTAACATTTTCTTCTTTAACACTTTCATTAGAATTATCTTTTTCTTCATTAGAAACTTCACTATTTTCTAATTTAACATCATCAATCACTTTAAGTCTAGCCTCTTTAAATACATCAGTTAAATCTTTCTTAGATATTGTACTACCTGTACTAGATTTATCCATAATATTAATCTCACTTGACTTAATTGTTTCAGTCTCTTCCCTTATAAGACCATAATTAGTTTTAGAACTTCCTGCATAACATTCAGTTATTTTATATTTCTTTGATTTTGGACTATGTAAGATATTATCGCCTTTTAAACTTCTCTTACTATAATCTATTTCTTCTAGTTTTATTCTTTTAGCAGTATTTTTATCAGTGAATATAGTAATGTATTCATGGTTTTCATTAGTTACAAACGCACTTACTACACTGTCACTCACTAATTTAATACCTTTAACTCCACTTGTTTTTAATCCAACAACAGGTATTTCTTCTTTGTTAAACTTAAGAGCAAACCCGTTTTCTGTAACTATATATACTACTCCATCATTTATACTTGCACTTACTACTTCATCATTATCTTTAAGTTTAAATATAGTCATAGGTTTAGAGTATCTTGTAACTGGTAAATTAGATAATTCAGTTTGTTTTACAAGACCATCTTTACTAAATAGTGTTATAGTTCTAGAGTCAAAGTTCTTTATACCAAAACTTGCAATAATAGTTTCTCCTTCAGATAAAGGAATGTAACTACTTATATGTTTACCAATATCTTTATATTTACATTCAGTAATATCTCTTACTGGTAAATAACAATAATTTCCTAAATTAGTAATTAGTATAATTGTATCAATGTTATTAATTTTATATAAACCTATTAAATAATCTTTTTCTTTTAGTACGTATTCAGTTTCATTGTTAGCATTATATACTTTAACACTTAGTTTCTTAATATATCCACTTTTACTTACACTTACTATAAAGTCTTCTTTAGGTATCATACTTAACTCATCTATCTTAATTTCAGTAATTTCATCTTTAATGATAGTTCTTCTAGGAGTTGCAAACTCTTTCTTAATACTTCTAAGTTCATCTTTCATTACTCCCTTTAAAACACTTTCATCATTTATTACACTTGTTAAATATTTAATAAGTTCAAGTAAGTTAGCATGTTCATTTTGTAAGTCAGTAACATCAGTATTAGTAAGTTTATATAATTGCATCATAACAATAGCAGTAGCCTGTTCAGTAGTAAAAAGATACTCTTTAACTAAGTTTTCTATCGCATCAACCTTATTTTTACTTTTCCTAATAGTTTTAATAACTTCATCTAGTATATCTAATGCTTTTATAAAACCTTCTACTATATGAAGTCTTTTTTTAGAATGCTCTAAATCAAACTTACTTCTATTTATTACAACTTCTTCTTTATGAAGAATAAAAGCATCCAATATTTCAAGAAGCCCTAAAGTTTTAGGCCTTTTATTATCTATTGCAACAACATTAAAATTATAGTTTATTTGTAAATCAGTGTTTTTTAGTAAATAATTGATTATCAAGTTAGCGTCAGCATCTTTTTTAAGTTCAATTACTAATCTAGCCATGTTAGTTCTATCTGATTCGTCAATTACATCAACTATTCCATCAATTTTTTTATCACTTTTAATGTCTTCTATCTTTTTCTTTAATTGTTCTTTTAACACTTCATAAGGTATTTCTTTTATAAGAATTTGTTTTTTACCTTTTTCTTCAATAATTTCATAGTTAGCTTTTAACACTACTTTCCCTTTACCAGTAGTATATGCTTGAATAAGTCCTTCTTTACCCTCAACTACACCACCTGTTGGAAAGTCTGGTCCTTTTATTATTTCTAGTATAGTATCAAGTCTGCAGTTAGGACTATCAATTCTTTTTATAGTTGCATCTATCACTTCGGCTAAATTATGTGGTGGAATATTTGTTGCATAACCTGCACTTATTCCAGTAGACCCATTAACTAACAATGCTGGAAAATGTGCTGGTAAAACAGTGGGCTCTAAGTCTTCATCACTATAGTTAAGCGTCATTTTAACAGCATCTTTATTTATATCTGATAGCATTACATTTGCTATTTTAGAAAGTCTTGCCTCAGTATAACGACTTGCTGCTGGACCATCTCCATCAATTGAACCATTATTTCCGTGTATTTCTACAAGTGGTTCACGCATTTTCCATCTTTGACTAAGCCTTACTAACGCATCGTATATAGAACTATCTCCATGTGGATGATAATGTCCCATGATATCTCCAACCGCTTTAGCACTTTTTCTAAAAGGTTTATCATATGTGTTATGACTTTCATACATACTCCAAAGTATTCTTCTTTGAACTGGTTTTAAGCCATCTCTAACATCTGGTAAAGCACGATCTTGTATAATACTTTTTGCATATCTTCCAAACCTATCTCCCATTATTTCTTCTAGAGTGTAATCATATATTTTTTCTACAATGTTTTCTTCAATTTTCTTTTTTGCCATAATTACCTCCTAAAATCATCTTCTAGAGTAAAGTCAACATTCTCGTTTATCCAATCTTTTCTAGGTTCAACTTTATCTCCCATTAACACACTTACTCTTTTTTCAGCAAGCATCGCATCTTCTATATTAACCTTTATTAAACTTCTATGTCTTGGATCCATAGTTGTCTCAAATAACTCTTCAGCATCCATTTCTCCTAGTCCTTTAAATCTATTTATTTTATAAGCACCTTTAATTTCTTTTCTCTTAATAGCTAGTTCTTCATCAGTTTGAATATACTCTTTTGTTTTATTATATTCAATACTATAAAGTGGTGGATTCGCAATATATAACATACCATTTTCTATTAAACCTTTCATAAATCTATAGAAGAAAGTTATTAATAGTATTTGAATGTGTGCCCCATCATCATCAGCATCTGTCATAATTATAACTTTTCCATAATTACTATCTTTAGGATTAAAGTCACTTCCAATACCTGCACCTATTGTTTGAATAATTTGATTAATTTCTTCGTTTCCATTTATATCATTAGTACTTGCTTTTTCACAGTTTAAAACCTTACCTCTTAAAGGTAGTATAGCCTGTGTTTCACGGTTTCTTCCTGTTTTAGCACTTCCTCCAGCTGAATCCCCTTCTACTAAGAATAATTCATTCTTACTTGGATCTTTTCCTGCTGCTTTAGTAAGTTTACCATTAAGTATTTTATTTTTATCACTTTTAGTTTTACCACTTCTTGCTTCTTCTCTAGCTTTTCTAGCAGCTTCACGTGCAACTTTACTTTTAAGAGCTTTATCCATTATTAAAGAAGCAACACTTTTATTTTCTTCTAAGTAATAACTTAATTTTTCATAAACAATACTTTCTACTACAGCTTTAGCTTGAGGTGTACCCAACTTTCCTTTAGTTTGTCCTTCAAACTGTAACATATTTTCAGGAATATTAACACTTATTACTGCAGTTAAGCCTTCTCTAGTATCACTTCCTTCTAAAGTAGTACTCTTTCCTTTTAATAAATTATTATTTTTAATATACTCGTTAAACACTTTAGTAACAGCTGTTTTAAAACCAACTTCATGAGTTCCTCCATCAATTGTTTTAACATTGTTAACAAATGATATGATGTTTTCACTATATGAGTCAGTATAACACATTGCAATTTTAACATCTATTCCATTTTTAGTTCCTTCCATATCAATTACTTTATGTAAAGGTGTTTTATTTTCATTAATATATTCAACAAAACTAACTAGTCCATTTTCATAATGAAAGTTCACGTGTTTATCTTCATTTTCATCATTTATTTCAATAGTTAAATTGTTTATTAAAAAAGCACTTTCTTGCATTCTTTCTTCAATAGTACTAAAACTAAATTTAACTGTATCAAATATTTCAGGGTCTGGCCAAAATTCTACCTTTGTACCAGTTTTTTTAGTTGTACCTATTTTCTTTAATGGCACATCTACATGTCCACCATTTTTAAAACTAATTTCACTTATATTACCATCTCTACAAATAGTAACTACCATCTTTTTAGATAATGCGTTTACAACACTTGCACCAACTCCATGTAAGCCACCACTTACTTTATACCCATCAGTTTCAAATTTACCCCCAGCATGTAAAACTGTATAAATTACTTCAGGTGTACTTTTTCCACTTTCATGCATTCCACATGGTACACCACGACCTTCATCTTCAACAATAACACTACCAGTTTTAGTTAAAGTTACTTTAATTATATTACCATACCCGTTTATTGCTTCATCTACTGCATTATCAACAATTTCCCAAACTAAATGATGTAATCCTCTTTTATCAGTAGAGCCTATATACATACCAGGACGCTTTCTAACTGCTTCCAAGCCTTCTAATATTTTTATGCTTTTATTTAAGCTTCCGACGTCTACATATATTTATAACTTCTTCTACTAATATCTCTGTGTCTGGTTGTGGAATTAACACATTTTTATCCACATAGAATTCCAAGCCCATAAATTCTTGTTTATTTATTATATATTGTATTGGTGTGCTATTTGATAGCTTTTGAAGGTCTTTTTTATACTTATTTATATTGCTTATATTCAATTGAAGAAGATAAAACGATAATGAAAGAAGAATTGTTGCCGGCAAAAGGTTATCCTGTAAGTTGCTTAGATCCTAATACAAAAAAAATATATTATAGTGCAAGTGCGGGTGACGATGATTATGAAAACTTATTTGTCTATGATAGAAGTGATAAATCAAACAATCAACTGACAAATGAAAAAATGCTTTACAACGATATATTTTTTGCAGAAAATAAGTTGCTCGCTAATGTTGCTACAACCGGAAAAAATGTAACTCAGCCCGCTGTCATTGATTTAAATGATTTCAAATTTAAATATTTAGATGAAAATGATGATGATACTTCATTAATAGAATGTTTTAATTCTAAAACAGTTGAAGATCCATTAGACACTATAACAAAAAAAGAATATTACAAAAAAGTAG
>OGXX01001623.1_pt1 | contig 22365 bp, 21 predicted proteins | sample 1576301 | NCBI WGS metagenome assembly OGXX01 (sample SAMEA3541469, study PRJEB24748) | human gut metagenome | biome: human gut; feature: human-associated habitat; material: faeces | place: China | collected 2012
GTATAATATTTCAAATATATTACAAAAAGATTAAAAAATAATGACAAACAATAAAAATACTTGACAAAAAAATAAAAAAGTTAGATACTTATACAAGTAATATTATTTAGACAAATAATTACAAATGACGAATAAATTTTAGGAGGTTGTTTAAATGTCAGGAGCGATTATGAATAAGGTTTGGGGTTTCTTAGGAATGGATCCAGCAAGAGATAATGAGGAAGATGAGGAAGAAGTAGATAACTACGAAGAAAAAGATATAGAGGAAGAAATTGAAGAACCAGAAGATAGAAAAATTTTTGGAAGAAGAAACAACAAAGTAGTAAGTATGCCACAAGTACAACAAGTAAAAATGGCTATTTGTCAACCAACAAGTTTCGAACAAGCTGAAGACATTTGCGACTTACTAAAAGAAAAAAAATCAATTATTATTAATTTGGAATATGTTAATAAAGATGTTGCAAGAAGAATTGTAGACGTTGTAAGTGGAGCAGTTCATGCTTTAGATGGTCATATTCAAAAAGTATCAAATGCAATATTCTTGGTTGCACCAGTTAATTATGAAATAGCAAGCGATTTAGCAAGAGAAGAAATAAAAAATAAACTTTCAGTTTCATGGCTAAAAAATAATAACTAATATAAAAATTAATAAGCATGGGCATATTATTATGCCCTTTTATAATAAGGAGTGATAATAATGATAACACCATTAGATATAGAAAATAAAAAATTTGCAAAACAAATGATGAATGGATACAATGTAGATGAAGTAGATGATTTTTTAGATGAATTAACATTGGATTATGGAAAATTATATAAAGAAAATGCAGAATTAAAAGCACAAAGAGAAGAACTAGATTCTAACGTAGGAAAATATAAAAATATAGAAAACACTATACAAAATACACTAATAATGGCTCAAAAAACAGCAGATGAAGTACAAGAAGTCGCTAAAAAACAAGCAGAGCAAATAATAAAAGATGCAGAATTTCAAGCAAAGAATTCAGTAGAAGAATTAAATACACAAATACTTTTAAAACAAAAAGAATTAGATGAAGCATTAGATTTTGCAGTTGGTTCAGTTGTTAATAGTGTAGGAGTAAATATAAATACAGCATCACCATCATTATTAAAATATATTTCAGGTTTGACATCTAAAACAATAACTAATATTATAAACGAAAAAGAAAAACTACATAAATTTACTTCAAGAATGGAACTTAAAAAAATATTGAGTGATAAAGTATTCGAACAAGCAATAGGATTTATTAGAATAAATGATGCCGTAAATATATTAGATAGAACGAAAATACATCCTGAAAGTTATGAAAAAACCTATAATTTACTTAAATATTTAAATTTATCTGTAGAAGATATAGGAACACCTAAGATAAAAGAGGTTTTAAATAATGTTGTTATTTCTAATATTGAAGATGAATTAAAAATAGATAAATGGACTTTAGAAGATATTATTTCTTGTTTAAAAGAACCTTTAAGAGATCCAAGAGAAGATTATAGTGTCCCTGTTTTAAAAGAAGATATTTTAACAATAGATGATTTAAAAGTAGGAATGAAGTTACAAGGTGTTGTTAGAAATGTTGTTGATTTTGGAGCATTTATTGATATAGGATTACATAATGATGGATTAGTTCATATATCAGAAATTACTTCTAAATATATAAAACATCCAAGTGAAGTATTAACGGTTGGGGATATAGTGGATTGTTATGTAAAAAAAATATTTAAAGAAAAGGAAAAAGTAGCACTTACATTAAAAGAAATGTAATTTAATCTTATATTAAGTAAAATTAAATCTTTCTTTTTTTTAAATTTTTTGGTATAATTTACTGCGTAAGGAAGTGAATATTATGTTCGTAGATGAAGTTAATATAAATGTAGTTGCAGGAACAGGTGGAGATGGATGCACTGCTTTTAGAAGAGAAAAATACGTGCCACTTGGAGGACCTTATGGAGGAAATGGTGGTAGAGGATCAAATATTATTTTCAAAGCAGATGAAGGGCTTCGTACTTTAATTGATTTAAGATATAATAAAATAATTAAAGGAGAACGTGGTGAAAATGGTATGGGTAAGAACTGTAATGGTAAAGGTGCTAAAGATATTATAATAAAAGTTCCAACAGGTACAGTTGTTACTGATATGGATACAAACCTTGTTATTTGTGATTTAAAAGAAAATGGTGAAGAATGTATCGTAGCTAAAGGAGGACGTGGAGGTCGTGGAAATACTGCTTTTAAAACTGCTAGTAATCCTGCACCTAATTTTAGTGAAAAAGGAGAACCAGGCGAAGAAAGATATTTAAAAGTTGAACTTAAATTACTTGCAGATGTTGGTTTGGTAGGAATGCCAAGTGTTGGTAAAAGTACAATTCTTTCTAAAATATCACGTTCAAAACCTAAAATTGCGGCATACCACTTTACAACATTAAATCCAAATTTAGGAGTTGTTAAAACAAGTGATAATAGAAGTTTTGTAGTAGCAGATCTTCCAGGTTTAATCGAAGGTGCATCTTTAGGAGAAGGACTTGGAGATAAGTTTTTAAAACATATTGAAAGAACAAGAGTCATAGCTCATGTTATTGATATGAGTGGATATGAAGGAAGAGATCCATATGATGATTATATAAAAATTAAAAAAGAATTAAATGACTTTGATTCTAAATTATTAAAAAAAGAACAATTAATTATCGCTAATAAAATGGATATGGAAAATGCTAAAGAAAACTTAAAAGAATTTAAAAAGAAATTAAAAGAAAATATAAAAGTATTTGAAATAAGTGCCATTAATGAAGAAGGCTTAGATAAAGTATTATTATATATGGCTGATCTACTTGATAAAGAAATTATTAAAGATGACTTTGAAGATGATTTGTATGAAGATTATGTATTATATACATTTAAAAAGGAAAATCCATTTACAATAGTAAAAGAAAAAGATTGCTTTGTTATAAAAGGAGATACAATTGAAAAATTATTTAGAATGACTAAATTTAATACAGATGAATCAATTCTTCGTTTTGCTAAAAAGTTAACTCGTATGGGAGTTGATGAAGAATTAGAAAAAATGGGAGCAGTTCAAGGAGATAAGGTAAGAATACTTGATTTTGAATTCGAATATAGAAATTAAAAAAACCTAGTTAATTTTAACTAGGCTTTATTTATTCTATAAAAATTTATACTTGGAATATTATTGAATCTTATGTTAAATATACTTTCACCAAGACCATTTGAAATATAAATGTCTGTATTATTAATTTTATAGTAAGGCGCATAATATTTTTTTGCACCATCAGGAAGAAAAATAGGTCTAACAAATGGTATTTTTACTTGCCCGTTATGTGAATGACCTCCAAGTATTACATCAATAGTATAATCATTTATAAAATAATCGATATAATCTGTTTCATGTAATAAAACTATTTTTAAATTAGAAGAATTAAAACTATTATCTTTAAGTCCTTCGATATTAGGGCTTCCATATGTTATATTATCAAATCCATATATTCCAATTGTAGAACCTTCTTTTCCATAGATAATATCATTTTTATTAACAAGTAGATCAAAATTAGAATTATAATATATATTACTAAGTTCATTATAATTATAATCATGATTACCTATAATACTATATTTACCTAAAGAAGCATTTATATCTTTTAAAGCATTTGTTAAAATATCTATTTCTTTTTTAGTATACTTTTCGGTATATCTTAGATCAAGTAAATCACCTGTAAATACAACAATATCAGGTTCAAGTTCATTAATTTTATTAATGACTTTTTTAATATTTTTACTATTAATACTACTTCCATAGTGTAAATCACTAAAATGAACTATTTTAATACCATGTAAATCTTCTTTTATATTATTATTTAAAATAACTTTTTCATTTACTATTATAAAATTTGGTTCAATAAAGCAAGAATATATAAAAAATATTAATGTAATACCTAATAAAAAACTTAATAATTTCTTATTTCTTTTTTTTCTTAATTCTTTTTTTTCTAATCTATTTTCTTTTTTTATTTCCTTTTCAATCTTTTTACTTCTTTCTAACCTTGATATCATATTTATCCTCCAATTATAAGCATTAATAAATAATTTATTACAATAATTGTGTTATGCACCATATGAAATGTCATAGGTACAAATATATTATTTGTTTTGTAATACATATAAGCAAAAACACATCCTAAAGAACTGTAAGGTATTAAAAATACTAATTCAACTAAATTACTAGCAGACAAAAGATGCATAGAACCAAATATTAATCCACTTAAAAGAATATACAGTACTTTATTATTAAAACAATTTCTTAATGACTTTCTAAATACCATTTCTTCAGTAAATGGAGCATATATACAAGATGAAAAAATCATATAAATAGGCATAATATTAATATATTCTCTTATTAATGTTTCATTAGTGGAATTCCCTTCAATAAAGAAAGATATTATAATATTAGATATAATCATTATAAGAAGTCCTATAACATAATATTTAAAATTATCTTTTATATAAGATTTAAAATTTAATTTTAAATCTTTAAGATTTTCTTTAATACTTTTGCTATAAAATATAAATAGCATAATCATAAGTGATAAATTTATTAAAAACATAATTGCTATTTTTAAATTATTTGGTAATACTTTTATATTAACTCCTAATTTAGTAAGTATTATAATTATAATATCACTATATAATAAATATAGTAAAAATATTAATATAAATTTTATTATTTCTTTTATTTTTATTTTCATAAATATTTCCCTTCATTTTCTCTATAGTAATAATAACATAAAAAAAGGATGTTGAAAAGTATTAATAAAACTATTGCTTTATGACTTTTATTAATCTTGTAAAATATTATAAACATTTACTTTTTAAGTAATTTATGATATTTTTATTATATACTAAATTAGAAAGGAACTTAATTATGAGTTTATTTTATCCAAATATTTATCAAAAAAATATATTAAGTATAGATTATAAAAAATTAAAAGAAAAGGGAATAAGGCTTTTAATATATGATTTAGATAATACTATTATTTCATATGAAAAAAACATACTTGATAAAGAAATAATTGATTTATTTAAAGAATTAAAAAAATCTTTTCAAATTGTTGTTTTATCTAATACAACTAATTCTAATAAGATTAAAAATATATGTAATGCTTTAAATATAGAGTATATAAAATTTGCGTGTAAGCCATTTTTTTTAGGATTTTACAAAATAAAAAGAAAATATAATGTTTCATACGATAAAATGTGTATGATTGGAGATCAATTTTTAACAGATATATATGGTTCTAATAAATTAGGACTTACTTCTTGTTTAATAGATAAAATTAGTAATGTTGAGGGAAATTATACAAAATTCAAAAGAAAAATAGAAAAAAGAATAATAAAAAGTTTATATAAAAAATATAACTTTGAAAGAGGTAAATATTATGATTAAAAAATGTGTTGGATGTGGTGCAATTCTTCAAGATAATAATCCTTTAATCGAAGGGTATACAACTGTTTTAACAAATGATTTATGTAAAAGATGTTTTCGGATGAAAAATTATGGCGAGTATGAGTTTGTTACAAAAGATAATTTAGAATATGTAAAGATATTAAATAATATAAAAAATAAATCATGTTTAGTTTTATATATTGTAGACTTACTTGCTATTCCTAAAGATATAACTAAAATTAAAGAATATGTGGGAGATAATGAAATAATATTAATTTTAAATAAAAAAGATGTTTTGCCATATAAAATAAAGGACGAAAAATTAATTAGTTATTTCAAAAATTATAATATTTTTAAAGATATCATTGTAATAAGTGCTAATAAAAACTATAATTTAGATTTATTATATTCTAAAATTAATAAACCACTTGTATATGTTGTAGGGAATACTAATGCAGGTAAATCAACTTTAATAAATAAACTTATTAAAAATTACTCAATTGATAAAGAACCAAGTATTACAATATCCCCAATGCCATCAACTACACTAAATGAAATAGAAATAAATTTAAATAAATTTACTTTAATAGATACACCTGGTCTTGTAGATAATGGTAATGTTCTTAATTACGTTAAAGAAGAAATGGTAAAAAAACTTATTCCAAAACAAGAAATAAAAACAAGAACATATCAGTTAAAACATAAAGAATCTTTAATTGTTGATACTTTATTTAGACTTGATTATTTAAATGATTATAAAAATAGTTTTACTTTCTTTATTTCTAATGATATTGATATTAAAAAAATTAGTTCAAAGAAAAATCTTGAATTAAAAGATAAACACATAAAGAAAATAAAGGTAGGTATAAGGGAAGATATATGTATAAATGGTCTAGGTTTTATAAAAGTAATAGATCCATGTGAGATTAATATTTATATTGATAAAGATATTGATGTGTATACAAGAAAATCCTTAATATAAAACACTTTAAAAATAAAATTTAAAGTGTTTTTTTAATTAGAATTATTCTATATAATGAGTTTTAATTATGCCATAAGTATTAGTCGTGGGGTCTAAAAACAGCATATTTTTTAAAGGAAAATAAGTAAGTAATGTAAATACTATATATACTAAAGGTATAATATAAACCGAATATTTATTAATTTTGCTATTAATTTTTTTATTCTGTATTTTATACATTAAATAATTAGATATAAGAATTGTTATAAAATAAAGTATTAAAGTAACAACAAGTTTTTCTCCAAATAATAAATATATAGGTATATAAATAATTAAAAAGATAACAATATTAAATAAACTTGCAATGACAAAAGAAGATATTAAGTTATTTTCATGTTTTTTATTAAATAATATTTTTATAAGTAAATAAAACATATAAGAAGTGAAAATCATTTTCATATGTTCAAAGATAGATTCATTAACAGGAACAATAATGCTTGTTAAAAAACATGGTAAATAGTTATATAATGAATGAAATAAAGTACTTAAAATAAAAATAATAAAAGAAGATAAAATAATTTTTTTATACATAAAACGTCCTCCTTATAAATATTATGTATAACAAGTTGAAAAAATATACAAAATATGCTATAATATCGAGCACAAAAGGGTGAATGATATGTTAAATAAGGATTTAGAAATAATAAAGAAAAAATATGGCGAAAATATGATGAAGTTATGTCGTAAACTTTTTCCAAGTATTCTTGAAGAAGAGGGTGTTTTATCTAAAATAATTCTTTCTAACTTTTATCCAAATCATAATTTATATGATGATATTATAGATAATAAATTAGAAAATAATTTTAAAAATTATATTTATAATATGGTAGATTTTTCTAAAAAACAAGAAAAAATAAATAAAACGCCAGAAGAATTATTTGAAGAAAAAGGTTATATTTTAAAAGAATGTTTAACAAAAGATGAAATACGAGAGTATAAAAAATATTACAAAAAAGAAGAAGAACTTTGTACATTTAGAGGTAATAGACTTAATTCATGTAGAGTTTTCTTTGCTGTTAAAAAAGATGCACTTGATATTAAAAGAGAAGATTTTAAGGAACCAAAAAGACAAGATTTATATGGAACTTCTGTTCTAAGTATTCAGTTTACCAAAGATGGAACAAATACTTTGTCTATTAAAAATAGATATAATCATAGTGTTGTTAATCCTGATGCAACTTTTTCTAATAACTTAGATAATATTAAAGAAGGATTAACTTATGCTTTTGAAAAATATTATGGAATAATTCAAAAATATAAAAGTAATAACTTTGAAATACCTAATTATGTAAGAGCAAATGATGGTAAACTTTATAAATATAATTATGAAATAAATAATATTTATTATTGTCCTAATAATATATTGATTGAAAACTTTAGACCAAGACAACTTGAAAAAGAAAAGTATATACTTATGGATTATTATTTACTTGATTTAGTAAATAAAACTTTAAAAAGATATGGACGTAGTAAAGATTCTTTCATAGATTCTCTTTCACTTGTTGATAAAATTGAAGTAATTAATAATCATGATAAAAAGACAGTTAAACTATTTCATGAAAATAAAAACGAAACAATTATTGTTTTAGACAAATATAATAGAATAATAGGTTTAGCTAGTAATGATATTGAAAAGATTGAAGATGATTTTTTATTTCACAATAGAGTTTTAAAGTGTATTGAACTTCCAAATTTAGAAAAGGTTGGTATGAATTTTTTAGATTATAATAAAGATTTAACAGAAATAAGTTTTCCTTCTTTAAAAGAGGTTGACAGTAGATTTATTTCTTATAATTCTAATATAAGTAAATTAAATCTTCCTAATTTAACTAAAACAGGTTCATGCTTTTTAGAAAGTAATGAAAAACTTGAAGAATTAAATCTTCCAAGTTTAAGATATACAGGAAATGATTTTTTAAGAAAAAATAGAATAATTAACAAAGTTTATATGCCTAATCTTTTTATGGTAGGGAATGATTTTCTAGCATGTAATAAAACTTTAAAGGAGTTAAGTTTACCTTTATTAGAATATGCTGATGAAAGCTTTTTATGTTATAACAATGGTATTAGAAAATTAGAATTACCAGTTTTAAAAGAAGTAGGAAAATTTTTCTTGATGGGTAATGGAAATTTACTTAAGCTAAATTTACCAGCATTAAAAGAAATAAATGATTACTTTTTAGCTTATAACAGTAAAGTTATTTTAAATATGCCAAATTTAAGAATAATAAGCGATAAACAATCTTCACATATTAAATTTATGATATATTGTAATAAAATGTGTAATTATGCTAGAAAAACATCTAAAATAAGGAAATTAGTAAAAAAATAATATAAAATTTGTTGAATTTTATAAAAATATAATGTATAATTTAAAGAGCAATTGACTTAATTGTCAAATATTAAAGAAAGTTTAAGAGGTGAAATTTATGGCAAAATTAGAAAATAGACAAAGAAAAACACTTACATGTACTGAATGTAAATCACAAAATTATCGTACAGAAAAAAATGTAAAAAAGACTACTGATCGTTTAGAATTAAACAAATATTGCCCAAAATGTAAAAAGCATACAGCTCATAAAGAAGAAAAATAATAATTAAAAAGGATTTGATAATATGATTAATGTAAATGATTTTAAAACTGGAATGACTATTAAATATGAAGGCAATTTATTTATGGTTATTGAATTCCAACATGTTAAGCCTGGGAAAGGGGCAGCATTTGTTAGAACAAAATTAAAAAATTTAAGAACAGGTGCTACAATTGAAATAACATTTAACTCTGCAACTAAAGTAGAATTAGCAAGAATTGAGAAAAAACCAATGCAATTTTTATATGCAAATGGTGATGATTATGTATTCATGAATATGAATGACTATTCTCAAGTTGAATTAAACGCTAAAGTTCTTGGTGATGATACTAAATTTCTAAAAGAAAATTTAGATGTAGATATTGCTTTTTATGAAGGTGAAATGCTAGGACTTTATCTTCCTGATAAAATAGAAATGGAAGTTGTTAAAACAGAACCTGGAGTAAAAGGTAATACACAAAGTAGTGCAATGAAAGATGCAACACTTGAAACTGGTATGGTTATAAGAATTCCTTTATTTGTAAATGAAGGAGAAAAAGTAATTGTATCAACAAAAGATGGAAAATATGTATCAAGAGCATAATTGCTCTTTTTTCTTTTATAAAAAATGTGATATAATGTATTTATATATTAAGGAGAAATTTTTATGAAGTTAGTAAAAATAATAGAAAAATTAAAAGAACAAGGTTTACTTGTAAGTTATGAAGGAGATTTAGATATAGAAATCGAAAATGTATGTTATGATTCAAGAAAAATAGATAAAAATTGTATCTTTGTTGTTAAAGGATTAAATTTTAAAAAAGAATATTTAACATCATCAATAAATGAAGGTGTTTTAGCATATATTTCTAAAGAAGATTTAAATATTGATATTCCTAAAGTTATTGTAAAAGATGAATTAAAAGCAATGGCAATAGCTAGTGAACTTGTATATGATGATAAAAATTCTAAATTAACTCTTTTAGGTATAACAGGTACTAAAGGAAAAACAACTGCAGTTAGTTTTTTACATAATATTTTAGACTATGAAGCAAAACAAAAAACAGGATTTTGGACTACAATAGATCATTTTACAGGTAAAACTTATGGTGCAAGTCATAATACAACACCTGAAATAGTAGATTTATATAAAATAATAAGAGATTGTAAAAATGAAAATATTCCATATTTAACATTTGAAGTATCATCTCAAGCTAAGAAATTAGATAGAATTTATGGTCTTAATTTTGATATAGGGGGTATAACTAATATTAGTTATGACCATGTTTCACCATTAGAACATAAGGATTTTGAAGAATATTTTAATTGTAAATTAGGCTTTTTGAAACAATGTAAAACAGTATTTTTATATAAAAATATTGAAATGTATGATAGATTTATTGATGAATTAAAAGATAAAAAAATTTATACTTTTGGTGAAGATTCTTCTTGTGATTTTTATTATTCTAATATTAGAAAAGATGAAACAGGAACAATTTTTAGTGTAACTGATAATATAAATAATGTAACAAGAGATTATAAAATAACTATTGCAGGAGAATTTAATTGTATTAATGCTTGTTTAGTAATAGGTATTTGTTCTATTTTAAATATTAGTTATGAAAGTATTTTAAAAGGACTTTTAAAAACAGAAGTTATTGGAAGAATGAGTATATATAAGGGTAAATGTACTTTAATTGTAGACTATGCTCATAATAAAATAAGTGTTGACGCTTTAATGAAAGCTTTAAAGAAAGACTATCCTAATTCTAAAATTAGACTTGTATTTGGATGTCCAGGTGATAGAGGAGTTAACAGAAGAAAAGATGTTGGTATTTTAGCAGGTATGTATGCAGATTATATTTATTTAACTGCAGAAGATCCACAAACTAAAAAAATTAGTGATATATGTGATGAAATAATTTCATATATAAAGCCATTCAATAAACCATATGAAGTAATTGAAGATAGAGAACTTGCCATTAAAAAAGCTTATGATGATGCTTCTAATGATGATGTTATTGCGGTTATTGGTAAGGGAGATGAAACATATCAAATTGTTAATGGGGAGTATGTTTATTATAAATCGGATGTAAAAGTAGCTGAAGAATTAACAAAAAATACTGTTAATGTATAAGGGGGAAATTATGTTAAAATTAAGTTTAGATGAAATAGTAAAAGCAACCAAAGGAAAGCTTTTATTAAATAATAATAAAGAAGTTGAATATATATCAACATCAAGTAAAGATATAAAAGAAAATACATTATTTATTCCTATAAAAGGAGAAAAATATGATGGACATGCTTTTTTAGAAGATGCTTATAATAATGGATGTAGAATATTTCTAATAGATAAAAATCATGAATTTTATAAAAAAGATATATCTTTGATTGAAGTTAATGATACATTATTAGCATTAGGAAGTCTTGCTAGATTTTATTTAGATAAATTTAATGTAGACTTAATCGGAGTAACAGGAAGTGTGGGTAAAACATCAACAAGAGACATAATTTATAGTGTTTTAAATGAAAAATATAAAACACTTAAAAATGAACTTAATTATAATAATGAAATAGGTATTCCTAAAACTTTATTTAATTTAGATTATTCTTATGAAAAAGCTGTTATTGAAATGGGAATTGATAAAAAAGGTGATATTTCTTATTTTAAAACTATCGCGCCATTAAAACACGCAGTTATATCTAATATAGGATTAAGTCATATTGCAAATTTTAAAAATCAAGAAGGTATTTTTCATGCTAAAATGGAAATAGCAAAAGACTTTAATAAAGAAAATACCCTAATAGTAAATGGTGATGATAATTTTTTAAAAACATTAAAAGATAAAAAGCTTCCATACAATTTATTAACTTATGGTTTTGATAAAGATAATACAATTTATTGTGTTTCTTATGAAATAGTAAATGGTAAAATTAATTTTAAAGTTAATTTTAAAAATAAAATATATGATTATACAATTCCAAGTATAGCAAAACATAATATTTATAATGCTATGTCTGCTATACTTATAGGAAATCTTTATAATTTAACTTATGAGGAAATAAAAAAAGGTTTAGAAAGTGTTTCATTTACCGAAGGTAGATTAACTATTATAAATAAAAAAGATATAACAATTATAAATGATTGTTATAACGCTAGTTTAGATTCAATTAAATCAGCATTAAATGTTTTAAGTACTTTTAAAACAAGAAAAGTAGCAATACTTGGTGATGTTCTTGAAACTGGTAGTTATGAAGAAGAAATACATAAAAATATTGGTAAAAGTATAATAGGTAATACTGATATATTAATTCTTGTAGGGGATTCAATAAAATACACTTATGATGAAGTTATAAAAAATAACTTTAATAAAGATAATATTTATGTTTTTAATACATATGAAGATGTTATTAAAAATATAGATAACATTATAAAAAAAGGCGATACAATTCTTCTTAAAGCATCACATGGTATAAAATTATCAAATGTTGTGGAGTATTTAGATAAAACTTATGAAAATTAATTATGATTTAGTTTTAGAAGAAACTTTAAAATCGTTAGATAGTAAAAAAACACTACTTATTCATTCTTGCTGTGGACCTTGTAGTAGTTATGTTTTAAATTATTTAAAAGATTACTTTGATATAACAATAGTTTACTATAATCCTAATATATATCCTAAAGAAGAATATGATAAAAGATATAGTGAACAAAAAAGAATAATTAAAGAAATGTTTAATAATGAAATAAAAATATTTGAATGTGATTATGAAAATGAAGAATTTGATAAAGTAGCTAAAGGATATGAAAATTTTCCTGAAGGTGGGATAAGATGTACGAGATGTTTTAATTTAAGATTAGAAAAAACAGCAAAACTTGCTAAAAGAAATAATTTTGATTATTTTACAACAACTCTTTCTGTTAGTCCTTATAAAAATAGTGTTATTTTAAATGATTTAGGGAAAACATTAGAGAAAAAATATAATGTTAAATATCTATATGCCGATTTTAAGAAAAAAGGTGGATATAAAAAATCAATTGAATATTCAAAAAAATATAATTTATATCGACAACATTACTGTGGTTGTAAATATAGCTTAGAAGAAAGTTTAGAAAAACAAATATAGTTTAATGTAATTGAATTTATAAAACAAAAAAAGGAAACATTATTTTGTTTCCTTTTTTGTTGTTCTTTTTTTAGAAGTAGTTTTCTTTATTTTAGGTTTTTCTATTTCTAATTCTAATTCTTTTTTATTGCTTTTTATAACTGAATCTACTAAATATGTAAAACATAAAGTGTAGAATATAACCATAACTATACCCATGATAAATTGATTTATGAATTTTACAAAACTATCTCCAAGAGATAATACACCAATATTAGATAGCATTATAAATAAGAATGAATCTATTGTTATAGCAATTACACCTGAAATTAAAAATTTAAATCCTTTATATCCTTCAAGATAATAATATATTTTTAAATTTAAAAATTGTGAAGCATAGAAAGCAAGAATTGATGCAAAAATTAATTTAAAATCAATATTAAAGATTTTATCTAATCCGTCATATGCTCCATATATAGGAATACAAGATGTAATTGTAAGCATTATTGCCATGAAGATAAGGGCAAATACAGCATAATTAAACATCATAAATGTTTTTTCTTTACCATATCTTTCTGCAAATAGTGTTGCAATAAAATAAGTCATTGGATAAAATAAAACGCTTGCTGTAACAGCTAATTTACCAACTTTAATTGTTCTACACGCAAGAATAATTGATGTTGTAAAACAAATAATAAATATAATCATTGTTAAAAAATAATAAAAATTCTTTTCCCTTTTCATACTTTTGTCCTCCTAGTATAAATTATAAAGGTAAATTTAAAGAAAAACAAGCATAATAAGAAATTTTATGATAAAATAATAAAAGATGGAAAAGGTGATTTAGATATGAAAAGAGAAAACATAAGAAATTTTTCAATTATTGCACATATAGACCATGGTAAATCTACAATTGCTGATCGTATTTTAGAACTTACAAATGCAGTAGAAAAAAGAGATATGAAAAGTCAACTTTTAGATTCAATGGAACTTGAAAGAGAGCGTGGAATAACAATTAAACTTAATGCTGTTAGTTTAAATTATAATTATAAAGGTGAAGATTATTTACTTAATTTAATTGATACTCCAGGACATGTTGATTTTACTTATGAAGTATCACGTTCTTTAGCAGCATGTGAAGGAGCAATTTTAGTTGTTGATGCAACACAAGGTATTGAAGCTCAAACTTTTGCTAACCTTTATCTTGCTATGGATAATGATTTAACAATAATACCTATTATTAATAAAATTGACTTACCAAATGCAGAAGTTGATAGAGTAAAAAAAGAAATAATAGATACTTTAGGTTTTAATGAAGATGATATTATTTTATGCAGTGCTAAAGAAGGAATAGGTATAAAAGAATTAGTAGAAAAAGTTATTGAGGTTGTACCAAGTCCTAGAAAAAATGAAACAGATAAATTACAAGCATTAATTTTTGACTCTCATTTTGACCCTTATTTAGGAGTTGTTCTTGCAGTAAGAATATTTTCTGGAACTTTAAAAAAGGGTGATACAATTAAAATGTTGAAAACAAATGCTAGTTATGAAGTAGTAAATGTTGGTATTCATACTCCTAAAGAAAAAATGTGTGATATTTTAACTGAAGGGGAAGTAGGATTTATTACTGCTAGTATTAAAAGTATTAGTGATGTAAGAGTAGGAGATACTATTACTTTACAAAAAGATCCATGTGCTGAAGCGTTAAAAGGATATAAAGAAATAAAACCATTTGTTTACTGTGGTATATATCCAATCGATTCTAAAAAGTATGATGATTTAAAGGAAGCTTTAGAAAAATTAAAATTAAGTGATGCTTCTTTAGAATATACTCCTGAAACATCAAAAGCTTTAGGATTTGGTTTTAGATGTGGTTTTTTAGGCCTTCTTCATTTAGATATAATAAAAGAAAGAATAGAAAGAGAATTTAAAATAGATATAATTGCAACATCTCCAAGTGTTATTTATGAAGTTATTTTAAATAATGGTAAAACTGAAATGATTGATAGTCCAAGTAAATTACCAGATAAAACATTAATAAAAGAAATAAAAGAGCCATTCATTAAAGCATCTATTTTTACACCAAGTACTTATATAGGCCAAGTAATGGAATTATGTCAAAATAAAAGAGGAATATATAAAGGATTAGATTATATAGATAAAACAAGAGTTAATATTCATTATGAACTTCCTCTTGCAGAAATTGTTTATGACTTTTTTAATAAATTAAAAAGTGCTACTAAAGGATATGCTTCTTTTGATTATGAAGTTATTGGATATAAAACAAGTGATTTAGTAAAAGTTGATATATTACTAAATGGCGAACTTGTTGATGCTTTAAGTATTATTACGCATAAAGATTTTAGTTACAATAGAGGTAGAATTATATGTGAAAACTTAAAAGAAATAATTCCAAGACAATTATTTGAAGTTCCAATTCAAGCTGCGATAGGATCAAAAGTAATTGCTAGAGAAACAGTTAAACAAATGCGAAAAGATGTTCTTGCTAAATGTTATGGAGGGGATGTTTCAAGAAAAAGAAAACTTCTTGAAAAGCAAAAAGAAGGTAAAAAGAAAATGAAAACAATAGGAAGTGTTGAACTTCCAAGTGATGCTTTCTTAAGTATTTTAAAGGTGGATGATTAAAATGGAAGAAAAAATTAAATATGAAGCTGAATATATTTTATATAGTAAAAACAAAACACTTGAAGAAATATCAGATGAATTAAATATATCAAAACGAACTTTACAAAATCATATAAATACATTATTACCTGAAATAGATAAAAAACTATATGAAAAAGTAAGAATAAAAATAGATGAAACATCTAAATTAAGAAATATTAAGGGAGGACAAACTAGTAAAAAAAATTCTTCTTATACTAAAGAAGAAATAGAATTTTTATGTAAAGAATTTACTAAAGCGTTTAATGATAACAATAAAGAAGAAATAATGTCTTTAAGAGAATTTGCAGAAAAATATAATATTCCTAAATCCACTTTATATGATGTTTTAACAAAATATGTAACAGATAATGATCTATCAATGATAAAATCATTATTTGAATTTAATAAAAGGCATAAATAATGATAAAAAGTTGTTATATACATATACCTTTTTGTAAAAATATTTGTAGTTACTGTGATTTTTGTAAAATGTATTATAATAAAGATTTTATAGATAAATATTTATTATCTTTAGAAAAAGAAATAAATTTATATTATAAAAATGATTTATTAAATACTCTTTACATTGGGGGAGGAACACCATCTTGTTTAGATGAAATATCTTTAAAAAAATTATTTAAAATAATAAATATATTTAAACTTAATAAAACTTATGAATTTACTTTTGAATGTAATATTGAAGACATTAATGAAAAATTATTAATATTTTTAAAAGAAAATAAAGTTAATCGTATAAGTATAGGACTTCAATCATTTAATAAAAAATATATAGAGTTTATGAATAGAAAATATTTAAATAAAAAAGAAATTACAGATAAAATAAATTTAGTAAAAAAATATTTTAATAATATAAATATAGATTTAATATATGGTATTAATAATGAAACATTAAAAGAATTACAAGAAGAAGTAGATAGCTTTATAAATTTAGATGTAAATCATATATCATTATATTCATTAATACTCGAAGATAATACAATTCTTAAAACAAAAAAATATAAAGAAATAGATGATGATTTAAATAGGAAAATGTATGATTACATTAGAAAAACATTAAAAAAGAATAATTATATTCATTATGAAATAAGTAATTTTAGTAAAAAAGGTTATATGTCTAAACATAATTTATGTTATTGGAATAATGATAATTATTATGGCTTTGGTCTAGGATCAAGTGGTTTTGTAGACAATATTAGATATACTAATACAAGAAGTCTTAATTCTTATATAAATGGTAATTATAGATATATAAAAGAAAAAATAGATAAAAATAGAAATATGGAATACGAAATGATTTTAAATTTAAGAAAGATAAAAGGAATATCTAAAAAAAATTTTTATAAAAAATATAATATAAATATAAAAGATGTATTTGATGTAAGTAAATTAAATGAAAATAAGTATTATTTTTATATTCCTAAAAAATATTTATTTGTTGAAAACTATATTTTATGTGATTTTATTTTGGATTAGAAAGAAGGATATTATGTTTGAAAGATTAGAACTTTTAATAGGTAAAGAAAATTTAAATAAAATAAAAACTAAACATATTTTAGTAATAGGTTTAGGGGGAGTAGGAAGTTATGTTGTTGAAAGTTTAATTAGAAGTGGTATTGAAAATATTACAATTGTAGATTTTGATAAAATAGATATTTCTAATTTAAATAGACAACTTATGACTAATTTAAATAATATAGGAAAATTAAAAACAGATGAAATAGAAAAAAGAATATTAATGATTAATAAAAATGTTAAAATAAAGAAAATATCAAAGTTTATAAATGAGGATAATTATTTAGAATTATTTAAAGAAAATATAGATTATTTAATTGATGCTGAAGATTCTACTAATACTAAAAAATTAATTATAAAAGAATGTTTAAAAAGAAAGATAAAGTTTATTACTTGTTGTGGTACAGGTAATAAATTAGATCCTTCTAAATTAGAAATAATAGATATAAGAAAAACTAGTTATGATCCTTTAGCTAAAAGTCTTAGAACCTGGGTAAGCAAAGAAAAGATAAAAGGTAAAATTCTTTGTTGTTGTTCTAAAGAAATGCCTATAAAAGTAAATTCTAAAACAATTGGTTCAACTTCTTTTGTTCCAAGTAGTGCAGGGCTTTTAATAACTAGTTATGTAATTAAAGATATAATAAAATAAGGATTACTTGATATATTTATAGTAATCCTTTTCTAATATAAGTCTTGAATATAAATATTTATCATACACAAGATTTTTTTTATCATTAGTTTTATTATTTAATGCATTATATTTAATATCTTTAGTAATAAAACTTCTGTCATTAAAAATAACCATACCATCATCATTTGATAAAATATCACATCCTGTTAATAATCTTGAATCATAATTAAAGCCAAATAAATTATATAATGTAGGTAAAACATCTATATTTGATGAATAATTATCTATAATAACTGGTTTTTCTAAAGTAGAATTATAGATAACTAAAAAGTTTTTATGAATAAGATTATTATCATATTTTATATCTTTATTTAATTCTTCTAATTCATTTTTACTTAGACCATATGGAAAATGATCTGCTAGTAAAACAATAACGGTATCATCAAGCAAATTATCTTTTTTTAAGTTATTTATTAAATTTTCTAAAGCTTTATCAAGTTCAATATGAGTTGATATAAAACCTAAAACATTAGAACTATAATTTAAATCTTTTACTAAATTTATATTTTTCTTAACAATATCATTATTTGTTGTTTTATAGTTTAAATGGGTACTAACAGTCATATAATATGCTAAAAACTTATCATCATTTTTATAATCATTATAAGTTTCATTAAACATTTCTAAATCACTTTCAGGCCAAATATTACAGTTTATTTTCTTTTCAAGACCATTTCCACATGCTGTATATTTTTCAAATCCTAAATTAGGATAAGTAATATCTCTATTATAAAAATTATAAGTATTATTATGATAAGCATATGTTTTATAATCATTTGTTTTAAACATTGCAGGAAGAGAATATTTCATATTATTATTACTTGATTTTATCATACTCCATGTTCCTTCAGTAGGAAGAAGACCTGTAAGATTTGTATACTCGCCATCACTAGTACTAGCATAATAAATAGGAGTATAAAAGTTATTAAAAACAAAACCATTATGTGTAAGCATGTATAAAGTAGGGGTAATATCTTTTTTTATTGCATTAATATTAACAGATTCTCCTGTTATAAAGATAAGATTTTTATCTTTAAAAATACCAGTATATTTATTTTTTAAAGAGGGTTCTTTGTTTTTAAAATATTCATGCATTTTTATAATATCATAATCTTTTTCATTATTAATTAAATCATCAAAATTAATATTAGTAACATTATAATTACTATCATTACTTATTTCATTAAAAACATCATTAGTTATTATTTTATCTTCAAAATTTATAAAATATCTATATATATCTAAACTAAATGTTTTAATAATTCCAAATGTTTTAGCAGAGTAAGTTGGATAATAAACATTATTATATAAATTATATTTTGAATAAATATCTTTACTATTTTTATCACTATTTATTATAAATAAGGCGAAGGTAAAACTTATTATAATTGAACCTATATAATATAAAATAGTTTTTAATTTTAATTTTTCAAAATTAATTTTCTTATTAAAAATAATAAATAAAATAAAGGGAAGTAATAAAACAATTATATAAAAAGCATTATTTATAATACAAGCAAATATTGTATTAAAAAATCCCATTACTTGTTTAGCACCACTTAACATTGAAAGAAAGGAAAAAAAAGAACTATAAAATTCATAATGAACTTCTTGACCTATTATAATTATAATAAAAGGTAGAAGTAGAATTATATTAAGCATTTTATTAATTGTTATATTATTTGTAAGTCTTGATAAAATAGTAATAATGCATGAAGAAATAATACTTGATGTTAAACAAAATAATATAAATATTAAACTACATTCATGAAATATAAAGATATTAAAGAATATTTGCATTAATAAAATAATTAAAAAATTATAAATAAATGAATCTTTTTTCATTAATTATTCTCCTTATATTTTTCTATTTTTTCATATATTTCTTTTAAAGAAGTTTCATATTTAGAAGATGTTTTTGGAATATAATATTTAACTCCTACTAAATTACTAGGTAAATATTCTTGTTTTACAATTGATGATTTATAATTATGTGGATATAAATATCCTATGTAAGGACTTTTTAAATAATCTGGCATTTCTCCAACATCTTTTGTTTTTAAATCGTTTATAGCTTTATCAATGGCAAGATATGCTGTATTTGATTTTGGAGATAAACTCATTTCAATAACAATATTAGAAAGAATTATTTGGCATTCAGGAAGTCCAACTCTTTCACTTAAACTAATACATGCTTCAAGTTTAGGACCTAAACTAGGGTTTGCAAGACCAATATCTTCATAACAAATAACAGAAAGTCTTCTAAAGATACTATCAATATCTTCAGATATTATAAGTCTTGCAAGATAGTGTAAAGAAGCATTAACATCACTGCCACGAATTGATTTTTGTAAGGCACTTAAATTATCATAATGATTAGAAGTATCAGCACCACTTACAAATACTTCTTTTGAATTTATACTTTTAATCGTATCTATAGTTACAATATGATCTTTATTAAAAAAGTATGAAACTTCAAGTAAATTATAAGCATATCTTAAATCATTTTTAGCTAAACTAGCAATATATTTTAAAGTATTATTATCTATTTTTATATCTTTTATATCTTCATATTTACAAGCTTTTTTAAGACCTTTTAAAATATCTTCTTCATTAAGAGGATTAAGTTTAAATATTTGACATCTACTTCTAATCGCGGGATTAATTTTATGATATGGATTTGCTGTTGTCATACCAATTAAAGTAATTAAACCACTTTCAAGACATGGAAGAAGTAAATCTTGTTTATCTTTATTAAGTCTATGTATTTCATCCATGATTAAAATTATTCCATCATACATTTTAGCTTCTTCTACAACTATTTCAAAATCTTTCTTATTACTGTTAACAGCATTTAAAAAACGATATTTAAAGCCTAAATCATTTACAATGGCATTTGCTATACTTGTTTTACCAATTCCAGGTTCTCCATATAATATCATTGAGAATATTTTTTTGTTTTTAACCATATTTGAAATAATTTTATCCTTACCAATTAAATGTTCTTGTCCGATAACATATTTTAAAGATTTTGGAGCTAGTTTAAGTGCAAGTGGTTTTTCCATATTAATCAATTCCTTTCAATATTTATTTTACTATAAATTTGAATTGTTGAAAAGTATAAAGAAAAATATTGACTAGGGGGGGGTAAGTTATATAATAACCTTATAAAGTAAAAAAGTAAGGTTGTTGATAATAAATGAAGATTATTAGATTTTTAAAAACAGATGTAAAAATAATAAATAGTTATTTTTTAATAGCAGTAATATTAATTATATTAATAAGTGTAGGATACTTTAGTTATGCTTTATTTAGTTTTACAAAAACAAGTAATAATGTAATTGAAGGAACAGTTGGAGAATTAAAGAAAAGTGGTGCAGATACTTTAATAAAATTAACTAATAATCAAAATGATAGTGGATTATATACAATAACACATAGTGCTGATAGTACCCTTCAAATAGGAGCAACTGAAAGTATAACAGAATATAGATATCGTGGAGTAAGTCCAAAAAACTATGTAACATTTAACAATGAAGTATGGAGAATAATAGGAGTTTTTCCAACTGATGATGGAACAGGTAAGATAGAAAATAGAATAAAGCTAATAAAAGATCAAAGTATAGGAAATAAATATTGGGATACTTCTGGAGAATATGGATCAAATAATTGGGCTAGACCAGCTACATTAAATACAGAACTTAACACAACATATTTAAATAGTTTGACAAGAGAAGCACAAAACATGATAGGAGATGCTAAGTATTATTTAGGAGGATATAAAGATACTACAATAACTTCAGAAGTAATGTATCAATATGAAAGAAAAACAAGTGGAAGTACATATTATTATGGAACAAACCCTAATAATTTGGTAGGAAAACTAGGACTAATGTATGCCAGTGACTATGGATATGCAGCGAGTGATGAGTGTACGCAAACACTAAACAACTATAATAATACAACGTGTACAAACAAGAACTGGTTATTTAAAAGTAATAATGAGTGGATATTGCCTCAGAATGCCAGCGATAGTGGCGGTGTGTTTTATTTCTATTCAGGTGGGGGCGTGTTATGTAACTACAGGGCCGGTGGCTGGCAGTTTGCCGTTCGGCCAGGCCTATATCTAAAATCATCAGTACAAATCATCGGAGGATCAGGAACTTCAACTGATCCATATGTAATAGGTATAAATCAAAAAGATACAAGTGGAGCAAATACACCAGTACTTGCAAGTAATATGGTACCAGTATATTATGATGATTCAAAAAATGTATGGAAATGTGCTGATAAAGATAA
>OGXX01001635.1_pt1 | contig 22251 bp, 13 predicted proteins | sample 1576301 | NCBI WGS metagenome assembly OGXX01 (sample SAMEA3541469, study PRJEB24748) | human gut metagenome | biome: human gut; feature: human-associated habitat; material: faeces | place: China | collected 2012
TTGGCAACGCAGATGCCGTGCCGCAGCCGCCGGAGCGGTGCTTAAGCCGTCAGGCAGGAATTGTGCGGTGTTGCCCTTAGACCCTGCTGCAGCCTTACGGCTGCGGGAGCTTTACCGCACAGCCTTGCCCTGACTGCCCCGCTTTGCCGGCGGGGTTTGCTCACTCCGCCCTGCTGCCAGCAAACAGGCTCTGTTTCCATATCCTGATATTCATCGCTGCACCGCGCCTTCAAAACCTTCTGTCCATCAAATGACACTTGTTTTTCGCCGCGGCAGCGCGTATGATAAAGATAAGATCGCGGGCCTGCAACTGTATACAGCACATCCAACAAGGAGAAAACGCTATGTCTACACTGCAAGGCGAAAGCTTTTATTTCCACCACGGCTGGCACTTTTTGCGGGCAGATGCCTTCCCCATGGCAAAAGCCGTTGACGCCCACCGGGACGCCGAGGGACACGCCTTTTACGAGGCCGACTACCGGGAAAGCGGCTGGCAGCCCGTCACGCTGCCCCACACATTCAATGATGAGGATCTGTTCCGTGACCGCATTCAGGACGGCGGCAGCGGCCAGCGGCGCACGGCGGCCTTCTACCGCAACCTGCTCACCATTCCGGCGCGGCACAAAAACCACAAGGTGCTGCTTGCGTTTGAGGGGCTGCGCCAGACCTGCTACCTCTATGTAAACGGCACGCTGGCCGGTTACTATGAGGCCGGCGTTGCGCCGTTCGGCTTTGACATCACCCCCTATGTGCGGTACGATGCGCCGAACCTCATCGCCATTGCGACCGACAACACCGCCACCCGCAGCGCGCCGTTCTGCATTGCCGAGACCCCCAACAAGCCCGATGCTGTCCCCGGCAGCTATCTCTTTCCGCAGGAGCAGGCCGTCCCCGCCGACCGCGTGGGCGTCCCCTTTTTCTGGAACTGCAACGACTTCAATCCCTCGGTCGGCGGCATCACCCGCCCCGTGCAGGTGTTTTTCAAGCCCGATGTCTATCTCACGCTGCCGCTCTACTCCAATTTGCAGACCAAGGGCCTCTATGTCTACGGCCAGAATTTTGATTTAGACAACGCCACGGCGGATATCCGGGTCGAGGCCGAGGTCCGCAACGAGGGCAAGGTCCCTGTTTCCGCCCAGCTGCGCATCACGCTGCGCCGCCCGGACGGCAGCGTTGCCGCCATCTTTGACGGCACCCCGGCCACCGCAGCCCCCACGGGCCGCGCCGTACCGCCGCTGAGCATCACCCCGGCGGACGCCTATATCCCCGATGAGGCTGTGCCCGGGCATTACTGCCCCGTGGAGGACGAAAGCCTGCCCGCACCGACCGCTACGGATTCCATGGCGGTCACCGTGCTGCACGCCGGGGCCGACCCCCTGCCGCTGCGCTTCTGGAGCATTGATGACCCCTACCTCTACACCGTGGAGGCCGAGCTGTTTGTAAACGGCGAAAAGGCCGACACCCAGCAGCTGACGACCGGCTTCCGCACCGTAAGCTACGACAAGGACCGGGGCCTGCGCATCAACGGCGCGGTGCAGTGGCTGCGCGGCTACGCCCAGCGCGCCGCCAACGAGTGGGCGGCCATCGGCATTGCGCCCGAGTGGCTGCACGATGAGGACGCCGCCCTCATCCGCGAGAGCAACGCCAACCACATCCGCTTTATGCATGTGGCGGGCAGCCCCGCCGATGTCCGCGCGTTTGACCGCCGCGGCATCGTCTGCACCCAGCCTGCCGGCGACAAGGAGAAGGAGAGCTTCGGCCGCCAGTGGGACCAGCGCGTAGAGCTGATGCGCGATGTCATCATCGCCTTCCGCAACCACCCGTCCATTGTGTTCTGGGAGGCTGGCAACAACTCGATCTCCCGCGAGCACATGCGGGAGATGCGGCTGCTCAAGCAGAGGCTGGACCCCCACGGCGGGCGTTTTATGGGCTGCCGCACCCTGAACACCGAGGAGGTCGTCAACGAGAGCGAGTATGTCGGCACGATGCTGAACCGCCACGCCGCCCGCTTTTTGTCGCAGCACGGCCCTGTCACCGAGACTGAGTACAGCCGCGAGGAGGCCCCCCGCCGCATCTGGGACGACTTCACCCCGCCGGATTTCGACTACCGCAACCGCTGGGTCGGCAAGGGCGGCAAAAAAGCTGTTGGGTACGACTTCTACGACCTTACCAGTGAGGAGCTCGCGCTTGAAAACGCGCGCGGCTACGCCGAGTTTTTCAACGATCGGATGGGCGGTGCCTCCGGCAAGAACTACTACAGCGCCTGTGCGGCGCTCTGCTGGACGGACTCTGCCCAGCATGGCCGCCAGTCCTACAGCGAAAACGCCCGCATGAGTGGCCGCGTCGATCCCTGCCGAACCAAAAAGCAGAGCTTTGACTGCTTCCGCGTTATGCAGAGCGAGACCCCCGCCGTCAAGATCATCGGCCACTGGAACTACCCCGCCCCCACCGCTGCCAACTATCGCTATGAAGAAAAGCGCTTTAGCGGCACCTATTGGGAGGGCACCGGCGTCTGGCACACCCGCGACCCGCACAATAAGACGGTGTATGTGGTGGCAAGCTACCCTGTTGCCGCAGTCGAGCTGCTCGTCAACGGGCGCCGTGTCGGGCGGTGCGACAAGCCGCAGAATACCTTTGTGTTCGCCTTTCCCGGTGTGGATGTGACCCAATCCGGCTGGGTCGAGGCCGTGGGCTACGGCTATGACGACACGCCCGCCGCGTCCGACCGGCTGGAAACCGCCGACAGCCCCGCCGCCCTGCGGCTGACGCTGCATACCGCACCGGGCGGCCTTGCCGCCGATGGGGCCGACATCGCCTATGTCGATATTGCCGTGCAGGACAGCGCCGGGCGGGTCTGCCCGCTCTGCGATGCGCGCATCGACTTCACATTGGACGGCCCCGCGCAGTTTTTGGGCGGCTACAACAGCGGCCGCTTTGCGGGCTACGGCCATGACGACAGCGTCATCCACCAAAACCATGTCTATGCTGAGTGCGGCACCAACCGTGTATTTCTGCGCGCGGGCACAGCGCCCGGCACCATCCGCCTGACCGCCGTGATGGGCAGCATCCGCAATGTCATCACACTGCAGAGCATACCCGCCGACCTCTCTCCGCTGACAGCCGCACCGCTGCCCTGCCGCCTGCCGGACTATGCCGCCTGTGCGCCGCAGCACCGCGATGCGTTCGTCCCCATCCCGCAGGCCGATGCAGCAAAATACCAGCCGGAGGACAAGTGCTACACCAAGATCCTCGTCAACGGACAGGAGCCGGACACCCGCGGCGTGCGCAGCGTCAATGAGAACGGCCGCGTCTGGGGCGCGGTGCTCTGCATTCTGGAGCGGCTGCAAACGGTTATCCCCGATGCCTTTTGCTATGATTGGAACGCCGCCGGGGGCTGCCTGACGCTGCACAGCGGCGGGCACACCGTGACAGCGCAGGTCGGCGACACCCACCTGCTGGTTGACGGCAAGGAAAACCTGATGGACGGCCAGCCCTATCTGACCGCCGAGGGCGCGCTGGTCATGGAGGTCAACGCCCTGATCCCCCACATCACCGGCACCCGCACCCAGTACGATGACAAGGTCAATGTACTGCGCATAGAAACCGAATAACAGCAAAGACCGCACCCGAAACGCATCGGGTGCGGTCTTTGCTGTCGGTGAGGGAAATCCCCCTCACTTCTTCTCGTTCTGGTAATCCTTGCGGTATTTGCCGGGGGTCATGCCGACCTTTTTGCTGAAAAATCGGATAAAATTCTGCACATTGGAATAGTTCAGCGTCTCGGCGATCTGCACGACCGTCATGTCGCTGGTCAGCAACAGTTCCTTGGCCATCTCCAGCTTTTCATTGTTGGCCAGATCGCTGAAGCTGGTATCCTTCTCGGTGCGCAGCACCTTCCAGATATAACTCGGGTTATAGTTCAGCCGGTCGGCGCACTCGTTCAGCGTAATGTCGCCGCGCGTCTGCTTAATCAGCGCCAGCACATTCTTGACCAGCTCACTGGAGCTGCTCTGGCGGAACTCGGTCAGCAGGTCCATGACCGGCACGGCCACCTCGTCCATCAGGAAATTCTGCATCTGGTCGGCGGTGTATATCCTGCTGATCGTCTCAAACAGGTTGGCCTGCCGGTCGGCCAGCACCTGATTGACCGAAAGCCCGGCGTTTTCCGCCACGGCCAGCATGGCCGCCACCAGCCGCTGGATGTAAAACTGCCGCTCATAGCCGCGAATGTCCTTTTCCAGCATTTTGGTGGTAAAGCGCTCCAGCAGGTGGCGCACCTCCTTGGTCTTGCAGGCGGTTACAGCGGCCGTGATCTCATGCTCCAGCAGCGTATCATAGCCGTTGTGGGCGCACTGCTCATCGGGCGGCTGGTAGTACAGCATCTGCCCGCTTGCCTCGGGGGCATCGGCCTCCGGCAGGCGCAGGGCCTCCCATGCCTCCTGCGCGGCCAGCTGCATGTGGTGCAGCTTGTGGAAGGGGCGGCTGACGCCCGCGCGACAGCTGACCCCCAGCGCGGTGCGAATGCTGCGCGCCGCTGCCGTATATACCACGCGGCAGGCCTCGTTCAGAGCAGCCTCCTCGCCGCCCACGACCAGCAGCAGGGTAAAGTTCAGCATTACGGGCTGGAACGCGCAGCGGCGCAGCAGCTCGGTGGGCATCGTCTGTATGGCGGTCAGCAGCATCGTCTCCCGCACCGGGCCGGAGGTGCCCGCCGGGGTATCCAGCGCCAGCGCGATCAGCCGATACGCGGGGCAGACTGCCAGCCCCAGCTCCTGCATCGTGTGGCCGGCGGCCTCATCGGTGACCTCGCTGCGGATCAGATTTTCCACAAAGCTCTGCTGCAGGCGGCGGTTTTGCTGCTGCATCAGGCTTTGCATCGCCTGCTTGTCCCTGGCCACCTGCTTGACACCGGCGGCCAGATAGGCAAACTCCTCCTCATCGCTGCCGGGCTGGCCGAACACACCGCTGGCCGCGTGCATCAGATCATCCACAGGGGCGTACAGCACACTGGTCGATCGGCGGCAGATCAGCAGCACCGCCACCAGTCCCCCGGCCAGCACAAAAGCGATCAGAATCACCATGCCGGCGGTAGCCGCCAGCGTGCGCTGCGGCAGCGCCGCATAGTAGGTCAGCCCGTTCACGCCCATCTTGCCGCTGTTCAGCCGCCAGCCGTCCTGCACACAGCCGCCCTCGGCAGGGGTGTCGGCGTCCAGCAGGGCGGTCAGCGCGTCAGAGGTGCTCAGCACGGTCTTGCCGGTGAAATCCCGCGCGGCAATGCTGTAGCCGCCGGTCTGCCAGCTCTCGGTCATCTCATACAGCGGCGAAATATCCAGCTTGACGATCAGCACCGCATAACTGCCCGTACGGTAGGAGCTGCTGCGCAGCACGAGCAGCTCGCCGGTCAGATCCACCGTGTTCAGCGGTGTGTCCGCCCGCGCGGGGGTGGGCTGGTCGGTACGGTTGACCCACATCATGGCGGCGTGCTGCTCCGCCCACTCGCCCAGCAGGTGGGCGACCTCATCCCGGTTGGCGGCATCAGCCAGCCGGTACATGCCGTTGTTGCTTAAAATCCACCCATTGCGCAGGTTGATGTAGGTATACCCCTCGACATATTTGTCCACGAGATTGCCGCCGCGCATGGCGGTTTGCATATCGCGCACAAGGGTGTACTCACTGTACGGCGGCACAGTTTTTTCGCACAGGGTCTGGTAATTGTCCACGCTGACGACCGCGCTGTAGTAGGCACGCAGGTTGCTCAGCGCAATTTCCATCTGCGCCTCGACATTCTCCCGCGCCGAGGCCAGCAGGGCATCGCTGCGCGTGACGGTCTGCCGGTAGTACACCACGCTGGACAGCACGCCCAACAGCAGCAGCGGGGCGGTGACAAGGGTCACGAGATAGAAAAAAATACGGTTCTGATAAGCAGAGTATCTGCGCTTGACGCGCGTGCTGTTCTGTCTTGTCAGAGGCTTCCGCATACAAATTTTACTCCCTTTTCACTGAATTTAATTTTAACGATAGCACATTTTGCGCCGCAGTGGCAAGCCCTTTTGCGGCAAATCTTGCTGTCAATGTTACCGATTTTGTCAATCTTTGTTTGTGGAACCTGCACAAAGCAGCGGGAAATCACGCCCTCCCGCCGCTGCAAAGGGCGTGATTGTTTTTTACACCGCACCGCAAAAATTGCTCGCCTCATCGTTTATATCTATCCAAAAATCAAAGGATAATGATTGTTGCAGCCGGCGCGGTTTCCTCGTACAATATAGATAAGAAAATCTGTCATACCGGGGGGTAGGGCTATGCCGGCTTACCGAAAATCCGCACAAGTTGATATGACCCACGGCTCCGTGCTGGGGCGCGCGGCGCTGTTTGCGCTGCCCATCTGCGCCGGCAATATTCTGCAGCTTTTGTACAGCACGGTGGACACGCTGGTCATCGGCAATTTTTGCGATACCACAGCGCTGGCCTCGGTGGCGACAAGCTCCCAGCCGCTCGAAATTCTGCTCTGTGTCTTTGTGGGCATCGGCTCGGGCATCTCCATCCTTGTGTCGCAGGCGGTCGGCCGCGCCGACCATGACCAGCTGCAAAAGCTCGTGCGCACCTCGGTCTGGCTGCTGTTTGCAGCATCGCTGCCGCTGACCGTCATCGGGTTTCTGCTGGGGCCGTGGATGCTGCGGCTGATGCAGGTCCCGGCGGACGCCATGCCGGGGGCGGTGCTGTATCTGCGCATCACGATGCTGGGTATTCTGGGCAACATGGGCTATAACTTCAACGCCGGTCTTTTGCGCGGCATAGGCAACAGTTCGTCCTCGCTGCTGCTGCTGTTTATCAGCTGCGCCGCCAACATCGTACTGGATCTTGTGCTTACCGGCGCGCTCGGCCTTGGCATCGGCGGCGTGGCGGCAGCCACGGCGATTGCACTGTTTTTGTCGTGGATATGCAGCATTTTTTACATTCGCCGCCGCTGCACAGAGCTTGCGCTGCCTGTTTTGCCCTGCGGCTTTGATGCCGGAGCCCTGCGCCAGATTGTGCGCATCGGTCTGCCGCTGGGGCTGAACTCAGCGCTGTACTCCATCGGGCATGTCTTTTTGCAGGTGCTGTACAACCTGCAGGGGTCGGTTTTTGTGGCGGGCTGCTCGGTGGCGGGCAAGGTCGGCGGACTGGCCAACATCACGGTCACCTCGCTTTCGCAGGCGACCTCGGTGTTTGCGGGGCAAAACCTCGGCGCACAGAGCTACAGCCGTCTGCGCAGGGGCGGCTGGCTGCTCCCGGCGGCGTCGGGGCTGCTCTCGCTGGCGGGCGGGCTGCTTATGGCAGCGTGCTGCCGCCCTCTGCTGCTGCTTTTTACGCAGGACGAGGCCGTGCTTGCCTTTGCCGTGCGCTATATCCGCGTTGTGCTGCCGTTCCAGTGGTGCTATGCAGCTTTCAACGCTATTATGAGCTTTGCCAACGGCATGGGCGAGATCCGCTATTCCACCATCGTCAACATCATTCTGCTGTGGGGTGTGCGTATCCCAGCATCCTACCTGCTAGCGTGGCTGGGCTACGGCGGCTACGCCATGGCGGGTGTTTCGCTCAGCTTTGTTGTCGGGCTGCTGGCGATGCTGTTCTACTATAAATCCCACGCATGGGCGGACATCTGCGCCCGCGCCGAGGCACAGGAGGCCGCATAATGAAGTTTCTTGCCCAACTGCAAAACCCGCCCAGAGAATTTACCGCCATCCCGTTTTGGTTTTTGAACGGCGATCTGACCGCTGAGGAGCTGCGCCGTCAGCTGGCGGACTTTGCCGCCCACGGCATTTACGGCGTGGTGCTGCACCCGCGCATGGGGCTTAGCCCCGAAATCACCTATCTGGGTGAACGCTACTTTGCCCATATCCGCACGGCTGTCGAAGCCGCCGCCGCGCTGGATATGAAAATCGTTTTGTACGATGAAGGGATGTACCCCTCCGGCTCGGCCTGCGGCCTTGTGGTGAAAGACCACCCCGAACTGGCCAGCGAGGGCATCACGCTGACCCAAACCGTTTTGCCGGGGGACGAGCTGCTGGCACGGGCGGAAAGCGGCACGCTGGTTGTGCGCAAAAGCGGCGGCACGATGCGCGGGCTGCACTGGGGCGAGGATGACGGCGAGAAAAACGCCCCCAAAACCGCTGATATTCTGAACCCTGCGGCCGTCAGCCGCTTTATTGAACTGACCCACGAAGCCTACTATCGGGAACTGAAAGAGTATTTCGGAGCTGCGATCATCGGCTTTTTCACCGATGAGCCGAGTATTTTGGGGCGCAATGTCAGCGGTATGTTCCCGTGGACGCACGGCTTTGCCGAGATTTTCCGCCGTGCGGGCGGCAACGCCGCCAACCTCGCCGCCCTGTTTGACGGCAAAGAAAACGACGATACACGGCTGTATCACAAGCTGCTTTTGCAGCGCGAGGGCGAGGTCTACTACGGCACACTCTCCCGCTGGTGCAAGGCGCACGGCATCGGCCTGATGGGGCACCCCCACCAGAGCGATGATATAGAAGTAGAAAAATACTTTGCCGTGCCGGGGCAGGACTTGGTGCTGCGCTGGCTCGCCCCCGAAAAGGACGGCTTGGCGGGCATCGACTCCACGATGGCCAAGTGCAGTGCCGATGCCGCCCGGCTGATGCACCGCCGCCGCAACGCCAACGAGTGCTTCGGCGCCTGCAACAAGGACGACAACCCGTGGCAGCTTTCGGGCGGGGACATCAAATGGTACACCGACTGGCTGGCAGTGCGTGGGGTCAACCTGTTTATCCCGCACGCCTTTTATTACAGCATCCGCGGCAAGCGCAAGGACGAGCGCCCGCCCGATGTCGGCCCCCACAGCATCTGGTGGGCGCATTACGATGCGTGGAGCACCTACTGGCGGCGGCTGTCCTGGCTGATGACCGACATCGATCTGCATGCGGAGACTGCCGTGCTTTGCCGCAACCGCGACCTCTGCCCTGACACCGTGCGCCCGCTGTTTGAGCGGCAGATCGGCTTTCAGTATATTCCCGAAAGCTATTTCCCTGCCTGCATGGTCGAGGACGGCGCGCTTTGGTTACACGGGCACCGCTACACCGCCGTATTGGGGGACAAGGCGCTGTTCCCGGACGCTGCGCATCCGGAGGTCTCAGCGCTCGAGCCGGACTGCCGCTGCGACCCGCCGCAGCCCATGCTGCGCTGCGCCTCTTTTAATAAGGAAGGGCGCGCCTGCTGGCTGCTGGTCAACGAGGGCAACACCCCCATCAAGACCCGACTGACCCTGCCGGTGGATGCTCCGCTTTGCCGGTACGATCTGTGGAGCGGCCAGCCCTGCGCCTGCCCGGCCGAGCGTACCGCCAAGGGGGCCTGCCTGCCGCTGGAGCTGCCCGCGCGCGGCAGCCTGCTGCTGTTCACCTGCACTGCGCGGGAAAGCGAGGCCCTTCCCCTGCCGCCCACCTATCTGTCGCTGGCCGCACCAGCCTTTGCCCTTGCGGACGAGGATGCGGCCCATCTCACCAAGACCTACCGCGCCACGCTGCAGATCACAGCAACGGAGCTGCAGACCGCCACGCCGCTGCTGACCCTGCCCGGGCAGGAGATGGCCGAGCTGACTGTCAACGACCAGCCGGCGGGCGTCTCCTTCTGGCCGCCGCACAAATTCCCGCTGGCGGGGCTTTTGACCCCCGGTGAAAATACCCTGACGCTGACCCTGACCGGCAGCCCGGCCAACCGCTACGGCAAGCACCCGGTACCCTACGGGCTGGATACATAAGCACAGGCCTCGTGCATCAAAAAACGGCGAGGCGTTCACCAAGCGCAGCCTTGGATTTTTCTCCTTCCCTATTGGGACTTTGTTTTGTCGGCCCCTTGTGTTGTCTTTATGATACCACATCTTTTGCAAAAACAAAATGTACGCATCTGCTGACCATCGAGTTTGGCCGCTCGGTCACGGTGGACGAGCTGCGGCTGACGCTGCGCGCGGACTTCCCGCACGACAGCTACTGGACGCAGGCGACCGTGGCATTTGATGACGGCAGCCGTGAGGTTTTGCAGTTGACCAAAACCGCCGCGCCGCAGGTGTTTGCCCTTGCCCCGCGCACCGTGCAGAGCCTGAAGCTGTTTGAACTGAAAAAAGCGGACGATGCCTCGCCGTTCCCGGCGCTGACGCAGATCGAAGTCTGGGGAACGGAGGGATAATTCTATGCCGATACTTTGGGGCGGCAGCAGTACAAAGCTGCCGGGGTGCTGTCCAGTGCATCGGTCAGATTTGCGCGGCGGTCATCGCCGGGTTCGGGGTCTGCCGCTGTCAGCTGGGCCAGCTGGCTTTGGATCGAGGTATCCACCGCAATGCTGCGGGTCAGCACATCCATCTGCTGCGGGTCATCATCAATGCGCTGGACAAAGAAGTCCAGCTCTTGCAGCGATTTCTCATAGAGCTTTTCCTCAAAGACGGACAGCCCGATATGCAGCGCCGCGACCATCAGTGCGCAGCTGAACAGCGTCATCACCGCAAAGATGCTGACAAATTTCTGCGATATAGGCAGGTCAAGAAACCGTTTTTTGAAGCGGGTGAGCATGAGGAGAGACTCCTTTGTACCTAACGGCAGAGTTGTAGGGGCCGCACATGTGCGGCCCGCAAGTGAAAGGCAAATGAGCGTTTGCGGGAAAGCTGCGGGCCGGGCATGCCCGGCCCCTACATGGGCAGCTGCATCAGAAGCCCCACCGCTGCTCCATCAGCAGCCAGAGGTCGTCATCGCCGGGGTGGGGCTCGGTGTTCAGGATCAGCATGATGCGGCGCTCGTCCTCGGGGTCGCCGAACTCGCGCATCCACTCATAGTAGTGCGGTCCCTCGCCGAGGGTTCGGGCAAAGCTCATCAAGTATCCGCAGACCTGCGCGCTCTGGCGCACATCGGTCTGACATTCGTTGGCATAATAGCCGACCCATTTGCCATGCTCGCGTTCCTGCATGGCGCGGTAGGCCTGCGCATACAGCCGCTTGGCGCAGCCTGCGTAGTAGAAGCAGTGCTGCCAGTCGGCGGCAAGGCCGGCGGTCAGCGCCCGGCAGACAAACGCAGCCCCCTGCGCCCACAGGTCGTAGAGCCGCGCCTGCAGCATCACGCTGTCCATAAACAGCACGCGCGGGCGGCCGCTCAGCTCGGCCAGCACCTTTTCACATTCGCGCCGGTAGGCTGCATACCTTTGGACTGCCTTGTCAAAGACGGCGGCGCAGTGCTGCAGCTGCCCCGCAAGGGTCGGCTGCTCACACAGCCAGCGCAGATCCTCAGCGGGGGCGGCGCGGTCTTGGATAAACTGCGAAATCAGCATACGCGGCACATGGTTGTAGAACTGGTCACCGGCGTGATCGTCCTTATGCGGGCCGTAGGGTACGGCAAACTGTGCATAATCCGCAAGGCACTGTGCGATCTCGCACCGGTGCAAAAGGCCGTAGTAGGCGGCGGTGTAGGCAATGCACTGCTGCCCGGCGTCCACCGTGCCGTCCCGCCAGCAGCGGGCGATCAGATCCAGCAGCATCGCATGGGGCTTGACATTCGAGCAGTTCACCAGCCAGTAATCATCGGCACCGTGGGCCAGCACATCGGCCAGCTCCTGCGCCACAAATGCTGCCGAGTTGGGCAGCGCCGTGATGTGGCTGGCAGCCTGCAGGTCATAGAAGGATGCGTGATAGTAGATACCGTGGGCGCTTGTATCGCCAAGCGCCGGCAGAGCCGGTACACGGGGGTTGTTGTTTTCATGACGGCGGCTGACCATTTTGCCGAAGCCGTTGTCCGCCCAAATCTTGATGACATCGGCGGGCAGCTGCAAAAAGCCATCCTTGTACAGCTCCATCGTCTCGCCGTAGAGGTTTGTGCAGCAGACGGCCTCGGGGTCGTTGGCCCTGACCAGATCGTACTGCTCTTTTATTAAGGAAGAAATCAGCGCGCCGCGCTTTTCCGGCGTGTCGTACTGGGGGTCATCGTCCCAGAAGGGGCGGTCGCCCTGCCCGCGGAAGCCGATGTTCCAGACAACGCGCATATCCTTCTGCGCATCAATGCCGGCCTGCCAGAGCGCACGGAATTTCTCCGGGTACTTGCTGTACATCGGCTCCAGATCGGGGTAGGCCTGCGCGAACATCTCGGCACCCAAAGGCTCGGCGTGGTGGTGGGTGATGATAAGACCCATATCGGCGGCGGTCCGGCGGTAGAGCAGGCCGTTTTTGCCGGTGCCGGGTATGACCATGTTGCCGCCGAGGCGCAGCAGTGCCTCAAACGCCATGATGAACGGCAGATCGCTGCGCCGCTCGACCTTCCAGTGGGAGAGCAGCGTCTCATCATTGACAAACCAGCCGCGGTAGCGCACCCGGTACGGCTTGGACTCCACGACCGTGCCGGCCGCTATCGCCACATCTTCCCGGTTTTCGAGGGGTTGGTCATTCCAGAACCAAAACGGCTGGACGCCGAGATACCGGCGGCTGATCTCAAACAGGCCGTAGACAAAGCCCAGATCATCGGCAGCCGAGAGCAGCAGTGTGTCTGCCCCGGCCGTCAGAACATACTGCTCTGCGGCCAGCGTATCGTTTACATTCAGCAGGACACGCCCGCCGGGGGCCTCGGTCGCGCTGAAAACGCGGTCAAAATCGCGGCGCAGCGCTTTCAGCGCGTACTGCACCGGCTTGGCCGCAGGCGCGGCGGGGAGAACGGTATTTTTGTTCAAAAGCATGGCAATCACCCTATATACAAATGTAGGGGCGTTTCCCTATCCGCCCGTGCAGCTCTGCCAACGGCACGGCCCCACGGGCGCATACAGAATGCGCCCCTACGTTCTTTCTATTTATTTTAACCCTTAATGCCGTCTGTGGCAATACCCTCTACCAGATATTTCTGGAACTTGATCAGCATGGATGTGGCTGCCGAGCCGGGCGGCATCGTACAGCAGCACGGCGGCACGGCGGGGGAAACCCAGCCGTGATTACACATGGGTGGGCGAGTCCGGCGCGCACCCATAATCCTGATACCAGATGCCCTGTCCGTCGTTGTCGATGGGGGCACCGCCTTCACCATAAGCACCGATGGTGATGGGCAGTTTTCTGCGCCGCTGCATTGCAGCTGCAAAAATATCAATGCGCTGACCGCCCCCCACAACCACCCACACAGTCATAGTTTCCTAATAGCTCTTGGTATGGTATAATTGCGAAGTTGTCCGTAGTAAAGTTTTGCCATGTCATAGTTCCCTAATAGCTCTTAGTATGGTATAATTACACGCTTCATGACGGTGTCCGTGGCGAGGTCATAGTTCCCTAATAGCTCTTGGTATGGTATAATGGGCGGGTGATAGGTATGCGATTTCTTATTGTCATAGTTCCCTAATAGCTCTTGGTATGGTATAATCGGGCCGTATCGTTCACAACAACAACCCCGGTCATAGTTCCCTAATAGCTCTTGGTATGGTATAATCGCCAGCGGCCTCTCTCCTTATCTTGATACGTCATAGTTCCCTAATAGCTCTTGGTATGGTATAATGCTACGGCTGGCGATTCCGGCGCGGCTACGGTCATAGTTTCCTAATAGCTCTTGGTATGGTATAATGAAGGGTTGCGGTTCGCTGCTGTCGTTCGGGTCATAGTTCCCTAATAGCTCTTGGTATGGTATAATAGGCTATGCAAAAAGCGCATCGGATTGCGGTCCGATGCGCTTTTTGTTTAGAAAAAACTCCGCTGCTCACAGGCAAAGGGAGCGTCCTCCGGTTGATAATTTCCCAAAAGAATTTGAATGGACTGGTATTGCTTTTCGGTGACGACAAGCAGACATATAGAGCCGTTCGGCGGCAGGGAAGCTCGCAGACGTCCCTCGTGCTTTTTCACGGCGTCGTTTCCGTTGCACACCCGCGCATAAACAGAAAATTGCAGTTGTTCCTTTTGGCATCGGATGCAGGCCGGGTTGACAACCATAAGGCAGCGGTAGGGCATACGTCACCTCCGTTGGGCGGGGAAAAGCTGGCGTTTTTCTTTTTTTACACGGGTATAGTTGCCCAGAACATCGACCTGATATTTTTCAACCTTTTGCAGGGTCTTGAAGCCCAGACTTCCTGCAATATAAGCGTTATCGTGCGTGGTTACGGAAACGGCGCCGGTAGAGATGTTGCCGCCCTCAAAATAGGCAAGCACCCGCTGGACGGTCAGCTCTTTTTCCAGCGTGCTGTCCTCGTTGGCTACCTTTAGCTTTATGGGACGCTTGCTCTCTATACAAACCAGATCGTTTTTGCACAGAGAAAACAGGAAATTTTCCTCGGACATTTCCTTCCACTCCGAACAGCTTTTATAAGCAACAACAGCACAGTTCGGCAAAACCGGCTTTACGGTATCTGCCACATAAATCGGTACCCAATAGTAGCCGTCCCCGGGGATATAATACACATCGACCCGCACCATGGTATCGTTGTCGGCCACGCCGTTTCCGCCATGAACCGGAACCGTGCTGGTGACCTTGCTGTAAAGCTTGACCTTGCGTACCTGCGCACCCGGCGTGCCATCTGCGCGGGGCTTGAAGAATGGCTCGGCAAATGCCTTTTTCCCGTTTCCGCCAAAGGCGACCAGCCGCTCTTTCAGGGCATTGTAGAGCAGGGTGTCACTGCTGGGATTAAAGTAGCCGTCAATTTCGCCGTCCTTGTTCAGCTTTAAGTCGGTGATGCTGCGGCGCTGGGTCACATAGGTGTCGTCCAAGCGCCCCTTGATGGTTTCCTTGTGGGCAGGTCCGGTTGCCTTGTGACGCGGCATACGGGAAACAAACACCGGCTTGATACCCGCTATGTCCGCGGTGGTATAATAAACCGGATTGATCGTCAGCAGGTTTTCCTGCGGGCAGGACGACAGGCGCTGCATCAATTCATCCCGAAAACGCGGCCACGGTTCGGGGAAGCGCTCTCCCCGTGCGTGGGAGAGTTCCGTCCGCTGATAAAACCGCGACACCCGTTGGATCATACCGTCCGTCGTGCAGGCGATGACCGCTGCATCCACCGCGTGGTGTAAATCGCCGTCTGCGCGCACCTTGGCAATACCCCAGCGCTTGCGCAGAAACGAAGTGACAGCACCATTTACGGCGACAACCCGCTTTTTGCCTGCCATAGGATGCGCAGCAAAAGCCAGATGACCGCGGATATAGTTCAGCATAAAGCTGGCGATATACTGGGTATCCTGCAAATTGCGCTGCATAAACCCGCTGCTGTCCTCGGCGCTAAGGTTTTCTTTCAGCAGATTTTGGCGTTTGCGGTAGTTCTTTACGTTGTTTTTTGTGTAAACGATAAAGTTGTCCCGCCTTGTACCCTGCAGATATTGCAGCGGCAGGCGGTTGCCCTTTTGACGATTTTCTGAGGCAAGCACCAGTACCTTGTTGGTGCGGCGGTCGTCAAAGCTAATGCTGTACGGCACAATGTGATCCACTTCAGCATAGCCGGAAACCGTGATAACGCTTTGCAACTCCAACGGCTGCAAAGAGTAGGCGCAATGTCCGCCCTGCTCTTTCCACAGGCGGTACTTTACAAGATCCTGCCCGGAAATGTTGCGCCCGGGGAAACGCTCGTGCAGATCCCGCATCAAGCGCTCGTTGTCTGCATTGTTTTCCTTCATGGCGTTTTCCAGGTCTGCACGCTCCTGGAAGCTTTTGCTCATCTCCCGCGCCAGTTCCAGATGAATGCTGACGGGACTTTCGCCCTGCTCCCGAATGATGGCGTTCACAACCTTGATGGTCTGTGCCACCGCCCGGCGGACAACCGGACTGGTAATGTCAGAAAATTCCTCCGCTTCAGCAGGTAAAAGTATGGATTTTTCGCCGTGACCGCTGCCTTGAAAATCATACCCGGCCTCGCGGCAGGCATCATTGTAATTTTCTCCCTGCTCCAGATACGGGATAAGCTTGCGGCACGCCTTGACCGAAATATGACCGAATTTTGAAAAGCTGGGCAGGGTCAGCAGCGCGTTGATCTCCAGCGGCTCAAAATCCGCCTGCTGCAGCTTTTCCCGCAGCAAATCCTCGCTTTTATATAGGGTCAGTGCAGTTGCGGCGGCGTCCAGCCGGTCATGACCCACCGTGAGGATATAATCCTTTCGCAGAGTGTTCAGCGCCTTGCGCATTTTGTGATAGCAGGGCAGGGCGGTGATTTTCTCTTTTTTCTCACAGGCATCCGCCGGTTGGTCGGCCCGGTAGCGCACCATATTGAACCGCGCCTGCGGCGGCAAATCCAGCACCTTGCGAATCCGCGCAAAATCCAGTTTGTCGGTTTGGTAGCACAGGGCGAGAAGTTCCTGCCGTTGTGCATGGGTCAGGGGATGACTGCTGCCGCCTTCCTCTATGCGAATATGGTTGAGTTTTTGCAGCAACGTAAAATATTCAAAGGACCAGGTTGCTTTGGCAGCGCGCGGCTCGGCTGTGCCCTCCAATGTGCAGGTGCCGACCATCTTTTCAATCATATTGCCGCCATAGGGGCTGTTGCCGCCCGGTCCTTCGTCAAAAGAGCGCTGGCGCGTCAGAATGGTCAGGTATTCAGCCTCTGTTTCCGGGGATGCCCACGCTGCACCGTATTGGCGCTGTGCAGCAAAAAGCTGTGCAGCCTCGGATGCAATTTGATCCCGCCTGACGGTGGAAAGATAGTTTTCGGTTTTGTTGCGCTTGTGGGTGGCAAATGCCGGGTCACGGTACATCATTTCCCCCACAGTTCGGTAATGGTTGTCTTTCATGCGCTGCGTGTTGGCGTCAATGGCTTGCAGCAGCTTTCCGTCTTTTTGGGCATCGTCCGCCTTGCGGTTGCTGCGAAATCCCCGACGCTGCATCAGGTGCAGCAGGATTCTGGCAAAATCCATGGCGGTTACCGGACCGTCCAAAGCCTGTGCACGCAGCGCGTAAATATCGGGTAGATGCCCTGCCAGCACGGCTTCCTCGACAGCCGCCCTGCCGGGTAAACCGCTTTTTTCCATCAGGGCATATAGATCCGCCTTCCGTAAGCTGCGCCGACGCAGCCTGCGGCGTGTGCTGCGTGCCTCTCTGCGTGAGGCAGCAAGGCTGTCACCGGTTTTGGGCTGCTCCGCCTTATCAAACACGCGGGAACCGCAGCGAATCAAGCCATAAGGCTCGGCATCCTCGTTTAAGGCTACAACTGCCCAGCCTACGGAGGCAATGCCGATGTCAAGCCCGATTCCATATGCAGTGTTCATACATACACATCCCTTCTTTTTGCTCCTATGATACCGCGTGACGAGGCAAAAGACAATTGACGAACCCGACAAAAAACAGACAAAAAAGATGACGCCCTGCCGTTTGGCAGGGCGTCAGAGCTTTACGGTCCTATGACCTTATCATAGTAACCATAATAGTTCTTGGTATGGTATAAGAACTATTTACAATATAGCATAACCAAGCAAAAAAGGCAAGCACTTTTCAATGAAATTCTTTCTCATTGGACGGCATATTGCTATGTCACCTTTCCGAAATTAATGTCGCTGTCTGCGAACAGATAGAAACTTTAACGAAGCAACTTACAGGGTGGAGGACTACGCCTTTTCCAAGCTGCGGGAGCGCTATAAGAAGTGGACGGGAAACAGCTTTGACAACAAAGACCTTGTTTCCTTCGGGCTAGCAGACGAGGGCGGCTTTTTGACAAATGCCGGCGCCCTGATTGCTGATGAAAGCCCGATCCGCTGGTCACGGTTGTTCTGCACCCGGTGGAACGGGCTGGACAAAAGCGGCGGCACGATGGACGCACTGGACGATGCCGAGTATTCCGGCAGTGTGCTTTCGTTAATTGAAAACGGCGAGGCGTTCATCAAGCGCAACGCCCGCATGATGTGGCGCAAGACACCCAACTCGCGGGAGGAACTGCCCGAATACGTCGAGCGCAGCTACCACGAGGCGCTTGTCAACGCGCTGGCGCACCGCGATTATCTCGTCTACGGCAGTGAGGTCCACATTGACATCTACGATGACCGTCTGGAGATCTACTCGCCGGGCGGTATGCCGGACGGGTCGATGATCCAAGACCGTGATCCGCTTACCGTGCCGTCCACCCGGCGCAACCCGGTGTTGGCCGATGTGTTCAACCGTCTGGGCTATATGGAGCGCAAGGGCAGCGGCTTTGGGAAAATTCTGAACGGCTACAAGGCACAAATCAACTATATCGAAGATAAGCGCCCTACATTCCGTTCTGACCGCTACCAGTTCACTGTTATTATGCCGAACTTGAATTACAGTGTCCCTCAAGATGTCCCCCAAGACGATTTGGATGCCAAAATTCTGGCTTTAATCCAAAAAGACAATAAAATCAGCACCGAAAAACTCGGCATGGCGCTGGGCGTCAGCTACAAAACCATCCGCCGCCACATCAAGGCGATGGGAAATGTCCGCTACATCGGCCGCGGCTTCAGCGGGCATTGGGAAGTTGACGATTAAATTCTACTACCATATCAGAAACAATACCGGCAGGACATCGTAAGCATTGTGTCCTGCCGGTATTGGTCTTATTGGCGGCTTGTAAATGTGGGCACTACACAACTCACCAAGTTTCGAAACCTATGATCTTCTAAAGGGAACCATGTGCCTGTGATGCTTTGCAATACGGCATTCCGGTTTACATTTTCGGGCAACATAGTTTAGACCTCCAATTCTCGCTGTTCTGTGACAATACGTTTACAGGAAAGATACGTTGCAAGGAAATAACTTCCGTAGACAAGCAGGAAAAGAACGATTGTCAGTCCGATATTGGTTGCGATATGGATGTTCATAAATTCTTCCACCACAGCCATTGCTTTGCCAATCAGGAAAGCAGAATACACGCCAGCGACGACTAGCGGAATGGCAAAGAAGACGACTGTCTGCACAAAAAGCGTATGATCGATTTTCCTGCGGCCTGCACCCAGCTTTTGCAGCAAGCCATAGCGATACACATTGTCGGTCGTTTCGGTAAGCTGTTTTAACGCCAGAAGTGCGGCGCAAATCAGCAAAAAGACCAACCCGATATAGCAGCAAAGGAAGCTCACCAAGGCATCGAGGCCGTAGAACGTCTCATACATCATGTTCTTTTCGGCATAACGATAGCCGTGTGTACTATCCAATCCAATCGGAATCATCTTTTGCAGAACTTCATTGGAATCTGCATCGGGTTTATATTGCACCAAAAGCGCATTTACATTTTTTTCAAGAGATGCGGTGACGGAATCGGGAACGATCAAGGTGCCGCGGTCATTGTTGCCAACCGACGTCATAATGTATGTTTCCTGCAAAACTTTATCTTCTGCACGCTGTAAAGTCGCCCCGCCAACCGTGATTTCCGGGTGGCTCTGCAATGCAGCAGCAACATACCGATACGTTCCATTGTAGTTGCAGTTCAACAGGTATTGGCCATCGTTCAGCGTGATGGGTGCTTTGTTCTGCATGGCTAAGGCACGATTCAAGTCCGAAATGGAGATTACGGAAACCTTGCTGTCAGGAACTTTTTCATCAATCGGCCAAAATTTGACTTTCTGTCCTTCAAATAGTTCAGAGTAGGTCATATCGGCCTCGTAAACACTGATTTGCTCTGTAGCTTTGGCGTAGTTGCTTATGGTAATATCGTGTGCAGCGAGATAGGCAGCAATATCGCTGTCCCCGTCAACCGAAACATTGGAAAGCACGTTCAAATCATAGGGCGTTGCAGATTGGGACATTTTGTTCATAGCAAGCGCTGTGCTTGCGCCAATCGACACGGCGCAGATCGTGATGGTCAGCAATCCGCATACAACCGTTACCACAAGATAATTGGTTCGGATTTTGCTTCCAATCTGACGGACAAGGAACGTATTCAGACCTTTCAGGTAAAAGCATTTCCTTGCACTTGCTACTTGCATGAAAACGGCTGACAGCGAGTAGAACAGCAGAAAAGTTCCCGCGACCAATGCCGCCGCTGCCAACTGGAACAGATTATTTTCATGCGATGGCAGAATCCCGTTTTTGTTGAACAGCGCGGCAGAAATTCCGATGCAAAGCAGCGAGAGCAGGAACAGACAAACCGGCAAGATACGGTTTTCAGTCTGCATACTTTCGTTTTTTCTGCCGTCCGTCAATAGGTCGATCAATTTAACATTGGTGACAGACCGAATATTGAAAAGCATGACGATAAAAAAGATGATTGTGAAACACAACACGGTCTGGCGAAGCGCTCCGGCTGAAAACACGATCCGAAACTTTTCAAGATTGATTGCAAAAAGCCGCAATGTAATCAGAGAAAACCCTTGCGAAAAGAAAAAGCCCAAAAGCAATCCTGTGCCCAGCGCAATGATGCCAACACAAAGCGTTTCGCCTGCAAACAACCGGGAAATACGCCCTTTTTTCATGCCGAGCATCATATACACGCCTAATTCTTTTTTGCGGCGTTTCAATAAAAACTGATTGGCATAAAGAATCAGGAAAGCCAGAACAACCGCAATCATAGTGGAAAGCGTAGAAAGCATAATGCCGAGCTGACGATATAAGAGCGTGCCGGTCATGCCCATATTGGAAAAAGCCGGCTGGTCAGAAATGGAATTGAACGCATAGAACAAACTGACCGAAAGGGTCAGCGTAAGAAAGTAAATCAGATAGTCACGAATGTTCTTGCACACATTTCGGAAAATCAGCTTATACGTGTTCACTCTGTTCACCTCCCAAGACGGAAACTACTTCCAGAATTTTTGTGAAAAATTCTTTGCGCGTATCCAGCTGGTGGGGGCACTGGTTCAGCAGCACACCGCCGCCCTCACCGGCCCAGGTCGCACGCCATGCGCCGGAGTCATAATAAAACTGGGTGCGATACCAGTCGGTGACGATCCAGTTCACACGCTTGAGCTCACCCAGTTCGCCCGCGTCCAGCATCTCCTTCATCTTGCGGTAGACGCAGTTGGTGCGCTGGTTGAACATCATGCCGAAGGTCAGCTCGGGGTGCTTGTCGGCCTCGGCGATCATCTCCCGCACCTGTAAGGTGTAGACGCCCGCGGGCTTCTCGCACATGACGTGCTGCCCGGCGCGGAACGCCTCGATGGCCAGCGTGGGATGCTGGTAGTGCGGCACGGCGATGAGAACCGCATCGCAGCATTTGGCGGCAATAAGGTCGCTGCCCTCGGTGAAAATGCGGGCATCGGGCAGTTTTTCGGCAGCCCACTGGCGGCGGCTCTCCTTGCGGTCGGCCACGGCCACAATCTCGATATTCGGGCATTTTCCGTCCAGGACATTTTGGATGTGGGCGGAGGCAATGTTGCCCGCGCCGATGATGCCAAGTCGAAGTTTCATTGACAGTTCCTCCTACAATCTTGCCCGGAAAAGGGCACAGCTTTCTAGCTTTGATTGTAGCACGCGCCCCATCCCCAACTCAATGCAAAAAACCTATGTCTGAAATTTGGACTTTTTCGACAGACGTGAATCCACAGTGATTCACGCCCGAGGAATGTATGAATTTGTATGCGCGCCATGATAGCCACTGTTTTGGGTAGACGCGTTTTGCTACGCTGTGGCATAAACGATACTTTCCCAATGCTAAGCGCAAACGCATCACACTAGGTACAACCTCCATGCTGTTTGACCTGATAGACGGAGTTGATACATGGGCGATTGCGACCCAAAGCATTGCGCACAAGCTGATATGTGCTCTGCAAAAGTGATGCAGAGTGAAACACAGCGTCCTTTGTATTTTTAGGCACAAGCAGTTGTCGACTTTGGATACCTGATTTCCGCATCAATTACACACGTCGGGATTGTATGGTGCATATACCGAGAATTGTGGATTTTTCCGCCGAGTGAATCAAAACTGATTCACTTTTTCGAGTCAAGATTTTGGGATGAATCTAAACTGATTCACTCTGGAGCATATACGAATTTGTATGCGTATCCGCTTTGATTACTCCCGCTTTGAGCGGGAACGTGTTTTGCTAGCATAGCGTTTGGATATCCACAAACGCATTTCTGGGGTGTTCCCCAGACCCCCTCGCTGCTCTTGTGTGACGATAGTGACGCAGATGACGCTAATGACGCTGTTTTGAGGATATCCCTATACCATATCCCAGATTCAGCGTCATTAGCGTCATCTGCGTCATTCTGATTTTGTGTTTCTCGTAATATCATTATTTTTGTTTCGAGCAGTAGTAAACTGCAAGCGTCATTTCACTATAAGCGTGACGGTGGTGACGATGGTGACGGTGTTCGTGGGATAGGGTAAAGGGGTATATCAAAAACATCGTCATCACCGTCAGCATCGTCATTCTACAGGCAAGCCGTT
>OGXX01001641.1_pt1 | contig 22196 bp, 17 predicted proteins | sample 1576301 | NCBI WGS metagenome assembly OGXX01 (sample SAMEA3541469, study PRJEB24748) | human gut metagenome | biome: human gut; feature: human-associated habitat; material: faeces | place: China | collected 2012
CTTCAGGTAATTCTAAGTTTTCTAATGCTTTATTAGCATCTTGTCTAATATTTCTTAAAGCAACTTTACCTTCCTCACCTATTGCTTTTGCTTGTTTAACATATTCTTTTCTTCTATCCATAGTAAGCTCTGGAATAGTTAAAATAACCATTTCGCCATTATTTGTTGGGTTAATACCTAAATTAGCCTCATTAATAGCTTTTTCAATATCTTTAACCGCTGTTTTATCAAATGGTTTAATAAGAAGTTGTCTTGCCTCAGGAACCATTATATTAGCAATACTTTGAATTGGAGTTGGAGTTCCATAATAAGAAACCATTATTCCATTTAAAAGTGCTGGATTAGCCCTTCCTGCTCTTATACTTCCTAATCTACTTTTAACGCTTTCTAAAGCATTTTTCATTTTGTTTTCAGTGTCCATATTTTTTCCTTTCTAACTTAAAACTATAATATCATTATAATCGCTTTTCTCGGCTTTGACAAGAATACTTATTACAAGTCTACCAAGTTTATCGACATAAAGATTATTTTTTGTATTATTACTAATAGTTTGCTCAACATCAATTTTATTTTCTTCGCTTACTAAATTCTTATCATTTAAGTAAGTTTTCACTTTTTCATTTATATCATCTTTATTAACACTAAACTTACTTAAAAGTTCATCATTATTATAAAGCTTTCCAGTTGTTTTATCAAATACATATACATCACTTCCAAGTGTCGTAATAATTGTTTTATAATCAAAACTATATTTGTTTACCACTAAAGTAATATAATTTGTATAATGAATAATTTCATATTTTGCAAATTTTGCACTTATTAAATGATTGTAATTTGCTTCTTCATTAGTTTCATCATACACAGGTGATTTACTCATTTCTTCATTTTCTTTATTAACAATTGCGGCAACACCCTCTTTATCTTCGAAATTAATATTAATGTTTTTATATTCAATATCAAGTTCTCCTTCGACTACATTTACATCTGAATAATAAATATAATCTTTAGTTTTATCTAATCTAATATCAGTATCTTTTACTTCAGTAACTTTTTTATCTACTACATTTTTAAGTTTTTCACTTTTTTTCATTAAATAAAATCCTCCGAAGATAAATACTAATATTACAAAGATGAAGAAATATACTTTAATTTGATTTGTTTTCATTTTTCTTATAATCCTCCAACACACTCTTTAAGGTAATCTTTTTTAAGTTTGTTCTATAATTATCAAAATAATCATTAGCATTGGTTTCTCCATGAACAATTGCATCTTCATCATCAAAGTAAGTTATAATTCCATCATTTTTTACAAGAAGTGATGGCGCATAAATATTTTTACTACCATCATCAAGTGATACAGCATAATCTTTTAAATAGTTGACAATACTTTGATAAGTTCCATTTTTTATTTTACGATCCTCAGTTAAATCGTAATAATAGATTTTATCTATACCTACTGTTTTAGCAACCTCATTTAAAATATTTGCATAATTACCCACAAAGGAATTATTTTTCATACCAAAAAGAATTAATATATTATCTCTTTTGATATAATCAAGGGTTTCAGCGCCATTTAAATATACAAAAACATTATCTTCATTTACCTCTTTATATTCATTCTTGAACTTATCACTATCACTAGCCCTCTTCGTGGTATTTTCAAGTGTACCAAAATAAATAAATAAAGCAATAAATATTACAAATAATATAATATAAATTATCATTTGAGTTTTACTCTTAAAAAATTTCTTTTTCTTCATTTTACATCACATAATAATTTTAACATTTTTTTATAAAAAAATCGAGCCTATTTTGACTCGATTATTAATTTAATGGCAGTTTTCTTTTCACCATCAATTTCTATATCAGAAAATGCTGGAATAGTTACCAAATTATCCCCCATTGGTGCTACAAAACCTCTTGCAATAGCAATAGCTTTAATTGCTTGATTTAAACTTGCCGCTCCAACAGTTTGAATTGTGGCACTCTTATTTTCTCTAAAAATATTTGCGATTGCGCCGGCAACTTTACTTGGATTTGACTTTGCTCCTACTTTTAATATTTCCATATTTCCTCCGTAATACATAATATGAAAATATTTTTATTTTATTACTTTTGTTTTTCTATTAAATAATATGTAATTGGATCAATAGCCTCTAAAATACCATTTATAAAATAAAAGAATCCAAGTACTAAAATTTGTACACTTTTTTCGTAATATAAGTTAATTGTACAAAGAAGTCCAGATAAAATAAATAAAACTAAAGTTATTATTTTTAAAATATAGATTTCTTTATGTCTATCATGATAATAATCACATTTTTTTAATTTAACTAAACTCATCATTGTTATCCATACAAATAAAGTTAATGCTAAATTAAGTGGTATATTTGTATCAATAAGTCCAAGTAAAATTAATGTAACCATGCTTACAATACATGTAAATAAGCCTTCATAATCTTTTGCTTCATTAGTTAAAATAAATTTTAATAAATTCATAATTCCATAAAAGGCAAGTACACCCATAAAAATATATTTTACATTAACTATTTTTAGTAATGGGAAAAGTAAAATTATACTTCCAAGTACAATAAGTATTATTGCAGTAATTAAATCAATTATTTGTTTTCTTTTCATTTAGTCCTCCGAATCTTCGATCAGTATGTAAAAATGTTTTTATAATATCATCAATTTCTTTAGTTTTTAAATCTGGAAATAAGGTATCTATAAAAAATATTTCTGCATAAGTCATTTGATATAACATAAAATTACTTAAACGATGTTCTCCCCCAGTACGAATTAAAATATCAATAGCGGGTAATTCATTATCTAAATATTTATAAAAATTATCTCTATTAATTTCATTTTTAGAAACTTTATTATTTACTAAATCTTCATGATATCTTTCACTTGCTCTAATAATTTCTTCTTGAGCACCATAATTAAGGCATACATTAAGTATTGTTCCTTTATTATTTTGAGTTTCATTTACAATGTTATTCATTGATGATATGACATCTTCTCTAAGACCTTCTTTAGAACCACTAAAAACTACTTTAATACCATTTTCTTTTAGTTTAGTAAATTTTTTATTAAACATTTCAATAAATAGATTCATAAGATAGTCTACTTCTTCTTTACTTCTTTTAAAATTATCCGTAGAAAAAGCATATACACTTAAAACATCAACACCAATTTTATTAATATGGGCTGCTATTTTTTCTAATGTATTCGCACCCTTTTTATGACCAAAACTTCTTTTTAGTCCTCTTTTTTGAGCCCATCTACCATTACCATCCATTATAATTGCAATATGTTTTAATTTATTTTCCATAATCCACATCCAAAAATATTATAACTAATTTTTAATTATAATACAAATATTTATTTTTTACATCTTGTTTGCTCATCCATAATATAAGCATCCATAATTTCATTTGTTTGTCCAGAAACTCTAAATTTAACTAAATCTCCGAATACTGGTAAATTGAAATCAAAAAATACTGTTACTCTAAAAATAGTATTACAAGTTTCATAATTTGTCATAGCAAGAACACAGTAATCATACCTTTTGTCATCCTGAGCTATTTCTGGAGTTCCATCAATATCAAATCCATACATTTTATTAACTGTATCTGTTGTCTCATATACTGAATCAACTTTCTGGCAAAAACCTTTTCTATTATAATTATTATTTCTAAGGTATGTATTCATAACATTAATTGAACCATCAATATTCTTATGGTGTATAGTTTTAGTTGTTAATCCCTCATATTTCTCTATTATTGAGGTTAATTCATTTTTCTCTTTATAAGTTCTTGAATAGCTTAATGCCATAACTAAAAAACCTGCAAAAATAATTGTAAATGTTATAGCTATTAAAAATATCCATGTTGACCCAACTGACTCTCTCATATATCCACCTCTTATTATAATAAGTATAACATTTTTTATAGAATAAATCTATTACTTATGATAAAATAATATTGACGCCGGATTAGTTTAATGGCAAAACAGATGCATGGTAAGCATCAGCTACAAGTTCAATTCTTGTATTCGGCACCATTAATTTTGTCTTACTTTTAATATAAAAAAACTCGTTTCTATGAGTCTGTAAATAATTTTGTGTAAAGATGAATCCTTTCTGTGGTAATATAGAAATATATAACCAAGGAAGGATTTTTTGTATGAAAGAAAATAAAAATAATGAAGTTGTTAAATATTTATTAGAAAATTATGATATTAAAAATGCAAATGATATTGCTTATGCATTAAAAGATATGTTTAAAGATACTATTCAAACTATGATGAATGCTGAATTTGATTCATCTATGGGATATGAAAAAAGTGATAACAAAATAGAAAAATCAAACTATAGAAATGGCTATTCTTCTAAAAAAGTAAAAAGTCAATTTGGCGAATTTGATTTATCTATTCCTAGAGATAGAAATGCAGAATTTGAACCACAAATTGTTCCTAAAAATAAAAGGGATATTTCCGAAATTGAAGAGAAAGTTATAAATCTCTATGGTAAAGGTTTATCTACTAGAGAAATAAGCGACTCTATAGAAGATATTTATGGAGTTCAATTATCTGCTACAATGATTAGCAATATTACTGATGCTGTTTTAGAAGAAATAGAAGAATGGCAAAAAAGACCGTTAAAAGAAGTTTATCCAATTGTCTTTATTGATGCAGTACATTTTAATGTTAAACAAGAAAATGTTATAGTTAAAAAAGCAGCTTATGTCATTCTTGGGGTTACTACAGAAGGATTTAAGGAGGTGCTAGGAATATGGATTGGAGAAAATGAAGCAGCTAAATATTGGTTAGGAACCTTAAATGAATTAAAGAATCGTGGAGTCAAAGACATATTAATTATCTGTTCTGATGGATTAAAAGGAATAAATGAAGCAATTAAAGCGGTTTATCCAAATGCTATGCAACAAAGATGTATTGTTCATTTAATTAGAAATTCTGTTAAATTTGTTTCTTATAAACACTTAAAAGAATTTTGTAATGATTTAAGAACTATATATAAATCAAATAATGAAAAGGAGGCAAGAGAAAATTTAGAAAAAGTAAAAGCAAAATGGAAAGATATTTACCCAACCAGTTTAAAAGTTTGGGAAGATAATTGGGAAGCAATTTGTACTTTATTCAATTATTCTAAAGAATTAAGAAGAATAATGTATACAACTAATGCTATTGAAAGTTTAAATCGTTCTTATCGAAAATATACTAAAACTAAAGGTGTATTTACTAGTGATAATTCTTTAATGAAATGCTTATTTTTAGCTACTAAAAATGTAGAAAAAAAGTGGACTACTAGATACCCTAATTGGGATATGATTTATAATGAACTTAATATTTTATATCCCGAACGATTAAATTGATCTTTGAAAATTATTCAATCTATGCTATGTTATTATTATAGTAACAAAAAGAGACTGATATAATCAATCTCAAATATCTTTATTACCATGGATTGGTAACTTTACACAAAGTTTTTTACACTCTCGTTTCTATGTTTAGAAAACGGGTTTTTTCAGTAATGGTTATTTTTCTATATAAGTGATTACTATTTCATCTATTTTGGATAAGGTAGTATTTGGTTTGATATTTTGTTTAACTATCATGCCTTTTTTGTCTTCATTATATTGAGGGTCGTTTTCGTCTATTTTTATATAAGTAGGTGAAGGGATGTTAATGTTATATTTGGTTAATTTATTGTACCAGCTTTTAAATTCTAATAATGTTTTATCTGTGAAATTAGGGAAAAGGCATAAATTTTTATCTTTGTTTTCTTCTAGGGTGCAGTCATAATATGTAACTTCTTCTACTACATTGGTATTTGAATGTTTTGATACTGTTATTATAAGATTATTTTTGATATTTTTAACACGGTAGCCATAAGGATAATTTTGATTTATGATTAGTCCTTCTTGGATACTAGATTCTTCTTCTTTGAATGTTACATTAATATTGTGTTTGTTTGCCCATGAGATAACATCAGTTTTGCTTTTGTTCTTGAAGTTGGGTAGTGTTTCGATGTAATCTACTATTTTATAATTTCCTCTACCGATTAATGGTTTTTCGTATTCTTCATCAGTTGTATAGGTAAAGGTTTTTATTAATTCTGGGTTGATTAGTCCTAAATTGATTTTCATTTCTTTTTTAATATCATCTCGGCTACCACGATAGTAAATGTAGTTATATAGGGTTAGTTGCATGTTTTCATCATATATGTATTGCTCATAGCCACTTAGGTAGAGTCTTTCAATATTGATGGCTTCTGTATTTTCACTTTTTTTGGAAACTACATCCATGAAGATGTCGTATAGGGATAGAATTGTTTTGGTGGACATATTGGTATCCATATTTTTAGAAATAGTTTCTAGGATGCTGTAAACATCGTTTAGGTTATTTAGCGTTTTGGCTTTGTTTAAAATGCCTTTGATGATGAGTTGTTGATTTTGTCCTCTTATTACGTCTGATAGGGTATTGCCTAAGTATTTTTTGCCACATGCATATTGTTCGGGAGTTTCTTTTCTATGTCTTGCTAAGGCTAAGACTTGTTCTCCATTTAATGTTTGTATTCCTTTTTCAACATAGATGGTGTGTTTGCCAAATCTTCTTTTGCTGTCTTGTTCACAGAAATTATAAGGAACATCAACTTCAATGCCTTTTAGTGTGTCTACTAAGTCAACGACTCCTTTAAAGTTGATTTTTACGTAATAATCTATTTTGATGTCTAGAAAATTTTCGATGGTTTTCATCATGCATGGTGCTCCTTGCCAAGCTGCATGGGTTATTTTATTTTCGTATTGATTTTTAAAACATGCAATAGGGACATAGGTGTCTCTTGGTATAGATAGCATCGTGGCATTTAAAGTATTAGGGTTGAACGTTACTAATATTAAGGCGTCTCCGTTAAATGATGCGTTTTTGGCGAGTTCATCAGCTTCCGAGTCAACACCCATGATTAATAGGGTGAAAGGTTCGGTTAATTTTTTGTTTGAAGTGGTGGTGTTTTTTGTTTTGTCGGTTTGGTTTTTTGTTAGTAAAACACTTGTCTCTTTACTGATGTTTGTATATTTATCAATGCTGTTATAACTAGTAACATAATTGCTTGGTAGGAAGCCAGCATCTATTTTGTTATCATATAGGTCATTTAAAATATGAATGAATTGATCGTATTTTTTGATGGTAACTCTGTTTAAATTATTTTCTTTAATTATTTTATTGGGTAAGATGTTGCCATCGATAGAAGTTTCGTCGTTTAGAATACCTATGGTTTTGATTGTATTTAATTTTAGGTTGTTTTCTTTTAAGGTAACTAGGCTGGTGGAATAGGTAACTTTGTCTTTGCTAAAATTATTTATTATATTTAATACTTTGTTGGTATTATAAGAAATAAATAGAAAGATGATACTTAAGATAATCATGATGACTGAGGTGGTAATGTTTTTTGATTTTAATCTTATGAAGAAGATGATGTTAATTAATAGTAGGATAGCTATAATTATGTATCTAATTATGTCTTCGATGCCAACGAAACTTAAGATGTTAATTATTAGATAGATGTTACATATGGTAAATAAAATGAAAGTTATTTTATTAAATATATATTTGTTTTTTTTCTTTTTTTTAGTGTTTTTCATATAATCAACTCCAATGTTATTATATACTAGTTAGCAATTTAAGTAAATAATAACATGGAATAATAAATAAAAATGACATTTTATGTAAAAAAATATTTGTTTTTAAGGATTGTTTTGATGTGATGTTATAATGCGGTAATGAGTTATAGCAATTTAAAAGGTGAAGGAGTGTGAGTAAAAAAAATTAAAAAATTGAAAAAAACACTTGCATATTTTTGAATTTTATAATATGATTATTATGACATAGATATATGTCCACTCTTATTGGAAGATTATAAGAGTGTATTCAACCAAAACCCCCTGAAGAGAGCGAAAGCTCTCATTTTTGTTTATATTAAAGGGTTTGAAGACTATTAAGTAATTTTAGGTACACTAATTTAGAAAAAGACATTATTAATCTGACAAATCTAATGAAACTTTTTGTTTTTTCATTAGTCTTGTCAGAGTTATAATTTATTTATTTTTAATATGTATAATACTGACAAAAAGGAACTTTTATGTTATAATTTTATTAGTGGAGGTGCTAAAATGTCTGAAAGAGAATTAGATTCAAGTATAAATGATTATATTGAAAAAGAAACACCTAAAAACTATGTAAAACAATTAGAATGGGATATGGCCATTGGACTTCAAGAAGTTGATAACCTAAAACCATCTAAATATTTAGAAAAACTATTACAAGAAAATGTAATAGGTGAAAAAACTATTTATGAAGTAGAAAAAGAATTAAAAGAGTATTATGTAGAAAAAGAAAAAAATAATGATGTTAATCATAATGAATTAGAATGTGATTTAGTTTCTACTAGGATAGTTCAATTATTAGAAGAAGATAATTTCGAATTATCAGTAGATTATATAAAATATATTCATGAATATTTAAATACTATGGATAATCCTAAAATAATTGATATAGGAGCAGGTACTGGTGCCTACTCTATTCCTCTTGCTAATGAAGGTTATGATGTAACAGCAGTAGAATTAATAAAGCATAATTTAATGACATTAAGGAAAAATAGTGATAAAGTAAAAGCTTATTTAGGTAATGCTATAGACTTACATAAATTTAAAGATAATACTTTTGATATTGTTTTACTATTTGGTCCTATGTATCATTTGATTAGTAATGAAGATAAAATAAAAGCTCTTAGTGAAGCTAAAAGAATTGTTAAAGAAAATGGTTTGATTTTTATTAGTTATTATATGAATGAATATGCTATTATTACTCATGGTTTTATGGAAAATACTATTAAAGAAGATATTAAAAATAATCTTATTGATCATAATTTTCATATTACTCCTAATGAAGATGATTTATATAGTATGGTTAGATTAGAGGATATTAATTATTATAAGGATACTTTAAATTTAAAAAGAGTTAAAATACTATCGCAAGATGGTCCTACTGACTACTTAAGAAAAATTATTAATAAAATGGATGAGGAAACTTTTGAAATATATTATAAATATCATTTATCTATATGTGAAAGAGAAGAACTACTAGGAGCATCTTCTCATGTACTAGATATACTTAAAAAATAAATAAATTTTAACACAATTGTAAAATATGTTAAAAAAATGAGTAGAAAAACTAGGTTTCTACCCTTTTTTTATTACTTTATTACATAATGGAATTAGTATTCCTCCTAAACTATTACCTAGTATCATTACTAATAAATATAATAATGTATTTAAACTCCAAGTAGATGATACTGAGAAATAATACATATTTGCTATACAGTGTTCAAATCCACATAATATAAATACTATTACTCCTAGAAATACTGCTAGATACTTACCAATATCTTTTACTTCTTTATATGTATTTACTGCTAGATACATAAGTATTCCACAAAAGAACGATAATATTAATATACTAATTAAAGTATCATTTAACTTAATATCTGCTAATGTCTTAGCCTTTTCACTAATCATAGTATATATTCTAGTATACTTTAAAATAAAGCCAACAAAAAAGGTTCCAATAAAATTACCTATCAAAGTTATTATTAATTCTCTAATATATTTTTTATTAAAATTATTAATTAAATAGCCTATCTTACCTGTATATAGATTAAAACTATATACTACTATTATAAATAATCCTATAACAAACAATATAGAACCAACTATTTTATTATCTAATGATAAATAAATGGTTCCTCCTATTCCTATCATAATACCCGCTAAAATACTCTTAATTAAAATACTAATATTACTTTTCATAAAATTCCTACTTTCTATTTTTTAATTTCTGCCTCATATAATTTACGATATTCACTGCAATTCTTAAGTAAATACTCATGAGTACCTTCAGCCACTATCTTACCATTATCCAAGAATAATATTCTATCAGCATTAATAATAGTAGATAACCTATGAGCAATAATAAGTATTGTATATTCATTTTTCATATTGTTAATAGCGGTCTGAATTTTTTCTTGTGTCTCATTATCTAATGCACTAGTAGCCTCATCAAACAAAATAATCTCAGTTTTCTGAACTAATGCCCTAGCAATAGCAAGTCTTTGTTTCTGCCCACCAGATAAATTAACACCACCTTCACCTATTACAGTATCATATTTATCGGGTAATGAATTAATAAATTCATCCAAACAAGCTAGCTTACATGCTTCTTTCATTTCTTTATTCGTCAAGTTACTCTTAACTAATCTTAAATTATCTTTAATACTCATATTAAAAATATATGGATTTTGACTTATAATAGTAATATTACCTCTGATAGAATCTTTATCTAATTTTTTTATTTCAACACCATCAATCGTAATACTACCTGAATCTACATCATACATTTTGCAAAGCAAATTAAATATAGTTGTTTTACCTGCTCCAGATTTACCCACAAAAGCAACCGTCTCATTAGCATTAATTTTAAAACTCAACTTATTCAAAACTTTCTTTGTAGAATAAGCAAAAACAACATCTTTAAATTCAAAATTTCCATTAACTTTATCTAAATGTACATTACCAAACTTTTCTTTTTTAAACTCATCACCATTAGTAATAGCAAACACTCTTTCAGCAGATAAATTAAAATCTTTTATTTGTTCCAAAAAATTACCTACAAAATATGCTGATGAAGAGACCTTACCAGAATAATTATATAGTACAAGTGCTATTGAAGGTATTAATATCTTATCTTTTAATAATAACACCAATAAAACAATTAAAATAAAATTTCCTAATGAACTAATATCCCACATCAAAACTCTATATTTTTGGTTTCTTTTTTGTAAACTAAACATCTTCTCATTACAATCATCAATTCTAGTAGACAATTCATTAGTAAAGTCTTTTTCACTATTAAGCATCTTAATATCTCTAGCTCCACGTACTAACTCTCCAATAAAACCAGAAACCTTTTCTTTGGACTTTCTAAATTCTTTATCATCTTGTTTTCTCATTTTAGTCCTAATATCCTCTAGCACATATAATATAACTGCAAAGAAAAGAACATAAATAAAAACCAACTTATTAACTACAAAAATTGCTACCAAAATACCTATATATTCAATAAAACTAGAAACATTACCTATTAAATTATTAAAAATATCTGCAAGTTTAGATGTATCCCCAGTCATTCTTTGTATAAATACACCATTACTATTTTTATCTAAAGAATCATTTCCTATTTTTAATACACATTTTCCCAAATGGACTTCCAATCTTGACATAATATTTCTATATAATCTTGCCGAAATTCTATTCATTACATAACGATTAGTATTATTTATTAAATCAACTATTAACATAACAATAGCTACACCTAATATTCTCATATATTCATTAGAAGTAAGTTCAATAAGTATTTTTGCACTAAGTATAGGTAAAACTATACTTATACCTATTTGAAGTATATGTTCAAAAATAAGTATTATCAAACTCTTTTTATCACTCTTAATATATTTCCATACTCCCTTTAAATTACTAATAAACTCTCTCATCCTATCACCAACTACAATAGTAGTATAACAACAAAAAAAGAAAAAAGCAAGAACTACTTGCTTACCGGAAGTACTGATATACTTCTTGCTATATTTAATAGTTCTTGCTTAGATAATTTATCACTAACTACATAGTATTCAATATTATTATCAATCCAATTAACAGAATTTTCATTTACTATTGCTACAGTAGATGCCATTAATTCTAAGTCACCATAAGTAGGTACTATTAAATGTTCTTTTTCTTTAGCAATAGTCTCTTCTATTAGCATAAATGGATTATCACCATCAAATGTTAATATTAATCTTTCTCCACTTTCTTTAGTTACCTTCTCTTTATTAGATAAATGTGTATTAGAAGGAAGATACATAGGATAAATAACATCTTCTATACTACTAGTTTCTTCTGTTTTAGTACTATCTTTTTGTTCTTTATTATTATTAGTATTAGTATTTTTATTTTCAGTAGTAGTATTATCTTCACTAGGAGTATTATCTTCTTTAACATCAATAATTTCTTTTAAATCAAAATAACTATTTTTAAACTTACTATTTAAGTCTATCTTTTTATAATTCATTGATATTTGTTTATTACCATCTTTATCAATTACAGTTACTGATTTAATATTACTATTCTTATCGAGTAATATTTCTTGTTTTACTAGTTTAGGATTATTAGGATAATTAGCGGCCACTGTTAACTTATAACCATCTTTAACCTCTTCAAAGACTCTATTATCATCACTAGTTATATCTTCAAGAAGTGGAGATAATAAATATACTTGAGAATTGTTATATGGCCAATCACTTTGGAATTTAAAACTTTTATTTATTCTAGGAGTAACTACATATACTCCTTCTGAATTACGAAGAATTATTTGTTCATGATTATTAACATTATTAACTAATCTTACTTTATAATTATCTTTTCTAGCATATGATACTTCAACATCATATGTATAGATATCTTCATTATTAACTATTTCTAATGTACCTTCTATATAATAAGAATTAGCATTATTAATCTTTTTAGTTAAATCTTTAATAATATCTGACTCAGTAGCTTTACCACATCCTCCTAAAAGAAATAATCCTCCTACTAAAAGAAACAATAATTTTTTTTTCATTTTTCACCTCTTTTTGCTTTCTGATAAATTATATTAGTTTAAATTTCTTATATGATGAATAATTATTCTTTTTTGGTACAAAATAAAAATAAAAAGGAGGAAGAAAATGAATACATTATATAAAATAGCTCTAACTATAGGTATTATAGGATGTCTTAATTGGGGTTTAGTAGGTTTATTTAATTTCAATTTAGTTGAATATTTATTTGGTGATGGTAGTTTACTTACTAAAATAGTTTATGTATTAGTATTTATATCTGGTCTTATAGAGATTGGTATCTATACTAAAGATTTAGACTAACTGATTATGAATATAATTCATAGTCTTTTTTTATACAATAAATTTTATTTTCGAAACTACAGGTTCGAAAATACCTCGGAAGACTACAGGCTGAAGAGAAAATAAAATAAATGATAATTTTAACTTATTAATCTATTTATATAGATTTTTTTAAATTTTTATAGTATAATTAAGTAGGTGATATTTGTGAATTACAGAACTAATTTCAATAGTAGTTTTGCCAATCGTGGTATGGCTCTTGAAAATGACATCAATGAAACCAATAAATATTATCGAGAATATGATATAGCTTTAGTATATAAGAAGCCTACTCCTATTAGGATAACTAAAACTAATTACCAGAATATGCGAGTTACTGATGGTTTCTTTGAATGTCCATCTACACTAGACTATAATGGAGTATATAAAGGTTATTATATAGAATTTGATGCCAAAGAAACAAGAAGTAAAACAAGTTTTACTATCAATAATATTCATAATCATCAAATAGAATATATAAAGAAAGTAATAAAACATGGTGGTATAGTTTTTTTAATAGTAAGATTCACACTATTAGATAAAAATTATATATTAAAGGGAAAAGACTTAATTCAATTTATAGATAGTAATGATAGAAAGTCTATTCCACTATCCTACTTTGAAGAAAATTGTTATAAAATAGATATAAAATATGCACCTAGATTAGATTATATTAAATATGTAGATAAGATGATTAAAGAACTATGAATATAATTATTGCATTATTATTTATAATTATAACAATTTTAAGTATTATTGTATTTAAAGTAAAAGGATTGTTTACTCTATTAATTAGTATTCCACTAGTTATTATGTACTATAAAGCTAGCGATATAATTAAATTATTAAAAAAGAAAGAAAGGAACAATAATGATAATGTAAATTTATCAGAAAGAAAGGAAGTTGAATTTGTGAGCTCTAGAGATAGAAAAAAAGGGGTTAAGGTTGAAAAAAAAGAAAAGAAAACTAAAAGTAATAATAATGAAAGTAAAAGCAAAAGTAAAAAGAAAATTAAGGTAAATATCAAGCCTACTCGTAGTAGAGATAATAGAGAAAAGAAAAAAAGTATTGGTGATAAAAAAGGTATTGGCAAAAAAGCACTTACTATTATATTAGGACTTGCTATATTTGGTGTCTTTGCTGCGATGGCTTTTATGATTTATATTGTTATAAGTACTGGTAATTTTGATCCAGAAGCATTAAAAAATCAAGATCAAACAGTAGTTTATGATAAAGATGGTAATATATTTGCTACTTTAGGTGCAGAAAAAAGAGAATCTGTAGAATATGATGAATTACCTCAAGTATTAATTGATGCTTTAATTGCTACTGAGGACTCTAGATTCTATGAACATAATGGTGTTGATATGGCTAGATTCTTAAAAGCAACTGCTCTTAATTTAATGGGTAAAGATGATGCTGGTGGTGCTTCTACTTTAACAATGCAAACAGTTAAAAATAATTTAACAAAGAAAGATAGTAAAGAAAATAATAAAATTAAAAAAATAATTAGAAAATTTCAAGATGTTTATTTATCTGTATTCTTTATGGAAAAGAAATATAGTAAAAATGAAATATTAGAAATGTATGTTAATGATAGCTGTTTAGGTGGAAGAATATATGGTGTTGGAGAAGCAAGTAAATATTACTTTGGTAAAACTGTTTCTGAACTTAGTTTACCAGAAGCTTCACTACTTGCTGGTATGTATCAAGCTCCTAATAAATATGATCCATATAAACATCCAGAAGCTGCTGAAAAAAGAAGAAATACTGTTCTTACTCTTATGGTAAGACATGGTTATATTACTGAGGAAGAAAAAAATATGGCTACTGATGTTAGTATTGAAAGTATGCTAGCAGGTGGTTCCGGTCTTGGAGAATATGAAGGTTACTTAGATACAGTTATTCAAGAAGTAAAAGATAAAACTGGTGATGACCCTTCATTAGTATCAATGAAAATATATACTGCTCTAGATAGAAGTATTCAAGATGGTATTAATAAAGTACTTAGTGGTGAGGATCATACTTGGGCTGATGATTCAGTACAAGCAGGTATTGCTATTACTAATGTTAATGATGGTACAATTGTTGCTATTGGTGCTGGTAGAAATAGAACTGCTGGTGACTGGAACTATGCTACTCAAGCTTTAAGGCAACCAGGAAGTACCGCTAAACCAATATTTGATTATGGTCCTGGTTTTGAATATAATGATTTTTCTACTTATACTCTATTTAATGATGAACCTTGGACTTATACTAATGGACCAGAAATAGGAAACTGGGATGGTTCTTATCAAGGATTAATTACATTAAGACAAGCTCTTAGTGTATCAAGAAATATTCCGGCGTTAAAAGCTTTTCAACAAGTAGATAAGAAGAATATTGTTACATTTGTTAATGGTTTAGGAATTGATGTTGCATATAGTACTAAATCGGAAAACTATAAGAAAAATGAAAATAATGGTTCAGATAATTTAATTAATGAAGCATATTCTATTGGTGGTATGTCATATGGTGTAACACCTCTTGATATGGCTGAAGCTTATGCAGCTTTTGCAAATGGTGGATATCATATTGAGACACATGCTGTTACTAAAATAGAATATCGTTCTTCTGGTAAAACAGTTGATTTTAGTGTCGATAAAGAAAAAACAATGGCAGACTCTACTGCTTACTTAATGAATAATGTTTTACAATATGCAGTTGAGCACGGATTTAATGGTGGTGCTAGAGTATATGGTTCTACTGTTGCTGCTAAAACTGGTACCTCTAACCTATCAGATGATGTATGTAGAGCAAAGGGAATTCCTATAGGAGCAGTAAACGACTTATGGACTGTAGCTTATACTCCTGAGTATTCAGTTGCTTTATGGTATGGTTATGAAAAAGTTGATAAAAATCACTACTTAGGTGGTGCTAGTGCTCCTAAAGATGCTGTTATGCGTTCTGTTATGAAATATGTACCAAAAACTACTAAGACTTGGGAAATGCCTTCTTCAGTAGTAGCGGTTACTGTTGAAAAAGAAACATGGCCTGCTAAACTACCTAGTGAATATACTCCTGATGATATGAAAATAACAGAATATTTTAAAAAAGGTACTCAACCTACTGAAATATCTGAAAGATATGCTAAATTACCTGATGTTACTAATTTAAATAGTTCTAAAACTATTGGAGGATATAAATTAACTTGGAATTGGAAAAAACCTGATGTATTAGATGATTCTTATTTAAGTAAATACTTTAGTCAATCAGTATTTGGTAAACAATCTGGTAGTTATTTACAATCTAGAATTAATTATAATAATAATACTCTAGGTGGTATTGGTTTTGGTATATATGTTAAAAATAACTCTGGTAGTTTAGAGAGAATAGCCTTTACTACTGATAATGAATATACTTATGTTCCAAGTAGTGTTGGAGATTCTCAAGTAGTAGTAAAAGCCGAATATAAATCATTTAAATCAAATGCAAGTAATGGTGAAGAAATATCTGTAAAAAGTGATGGTTCAATATTAAAATTAAGTGTTACTTTAAAAGGAAATAATCCTCTTGAAGTAACCAAAGGAGAATTTAAAGATCCTGGTGTAACCTACACTAGAAATGCAAAAATAACTTATGAAATAAATAATAATAGTTATAGTAATGTATCAGATCTAGAGTCCGCTATTAACAGCTTAGACACTGGTACATATACCCTTACATATAAAGCAACATTAAATGGTGAATCTGCTACTGCAATAAGAAAAATAATTATAAAATAGAGAGAATTGCTTCTCTCTATTTTCTTATATATTTATAATAATAATCTGAACTTTTCTTTAATTCCTTATTGAAATTATCCAATCCTATTTCTTCGGGAATTGTTTTTTTACTTGAAAACAAATTAGTTCCAAGTCCTAGTCTATCACCTTCAATTGATACTCCTAAGGCCGCTAATGTGGTAGGAAACATATCCATTGTTGTAAATACCCTATTTTTATTATTTACTGGTAGCACTCTCGAATTAATGAAAGCATTGTATACTACTCTATCGTAATTATTATCGATATTATAGAAATTTTCTTGCATTGTCGGATGATCTCCTGTTAAAACAATAGTGGTATTTTCGTAAAAATCTTGTTCTTGAATCCAAGAGATAAATTCCGCTATCATACTATCAGAACAGTAAAATGAATTAGCATAAGCTTCACTAAAGATAGTATCACAACTCTTATCTAAGTAACCATCAGTAAAATGGGTGTCTGCTGTTAACATTGTAAAATTAAATGGTTTACTATCTTTAGATATTTCTGTTAAATATTCTTTAGCATAAGTAAATAACTTACTATCTTCATAACCCCACCACTCATGATAATTACTATCTATTTTTCCTTCTTCTACTGCTGTATAATAATCACTTATTATATAACTATGATTACTAAAGTATGATCTTCTGCCACCAAAGTTAGCATCAGAGCCCATTAATAAATAATTATTATATCCTTCCATAGATAAAATATCACCTATCGTAGTAATATTATTAAAACTTGTGCTATTGCTACTACTAATATCGTTTATTTTCACTTTAAGAGGAATACCAGCAGTTTGGGCTATCATGGCCGCTACTGTCCAACTAGTACCATATGATTCTCTAGCTCCTCCAAGTAAATTGGTATTAGAAAAATTAATATTGTTAAGTGCTATATTTTCTAAATTTGGTGTTACTGATATATCAAATACGCCACCATTCTTTTTACTGATATTAGTCATTTCTGTTGACTCTAAAAATATATATATTAAGTTCTGCTTTTTTTCAGGAAACTTTATTTCAACTTCATCAGGTTTGATATAATAGTCTTTAAATAAATCAGTATTTCTTAAACTATTAAATGCATAATCAAAGAATCCTACTGTTATACCTAAATATATAATAGAGGCCGCTAATAAAATTCTACTATATCTTTTTATATTTTTTATTGGCAGAAGAACAAGTTCTTTTTTTTCTTTATTTTTCTTAATATCTATACTGACTTTACGATCAAAATTTAATGTAGGAAGTATTAGTAATATATTCAATATGGTAAATAATATAAAACCATAAAATATTATAATAGCAATAGATACTACTGAAGTACCATTCATTCCCGCTACTTTAATTAGACTATAGATATATTGATCAAAACTAGCATTATGGATATTTTGACTTAAGTAAAAAGAAAAGACAATAATAGCATTAGCAATAAATATTAGTATATATTTTTTTAAATTTATTTTTTTCATTTTCATCACCTAAAAACTGTACTAAATATAGTACAGTTATAATATACATTAATCTATTTAATTTGTCAAATTTTATTCTTCCATTAGATATTTGACAATGTTACCTAGTTTAATGGCATGTGATCCTTTAAACAATACTGTATCTCCTTCATGGAGTAATTCTTTTATTTTTTCGTGTGATTCACTTTCGTTATTGAAATGATAATAATTTGTATAGTTATTTTCTTCTAAATATTTGTCAGTATATTTCGTATCAGTACCAATGGTTACTATAATATCTAATTTATTTTCTAAAAGCAATTTACCAATATTTTCATGTATTTCTTTATTATAATCACCAACTTCAAGAATATCTCCTACTACGGCTATTTTTCTTTTAGATGGTTCTTTTTCTAATATTTCTAATGATGATTTAATGGCATCTAATGATGAATTATATGTATCATCAATTATAGTTACACCATTCTTTGTCTTTTTGAATTCTAATCTATTTGATGTAAACTCATTAGTCTTAATTCCTTTTTGAATATTAGGAATAGATATATTACAAAGTTTTCCTACAACATATGCTACTAGGCTATTATAAATAAAGGCTGTATTATTAATTGGTGAAGTAATCTTATTATTCTCTACTATAAAGGTACTATTATTTATATCTTTAGCCATATAATCACTTTTATTATCAATACCTATAGTTATTACTTTATTTAATGACTTTATATAATCTAGATTGTTATGCATTATATCATTATCGTTATTTATAATTAGTGGTCCATTTAGTCCTTCTATTATTTCTAATTTAGCTTTCATGATGTTTTCTCTTGAACCTAAATTACCTATATGAGCAGTTCCTATATTAGTTATTACCCCAATAGTAGGTCTTGCGATGTCGGTTAAATAAGAAAGTTCTCCAAAGTGATTCATTCCCATTTCTACTACTAAAATATCTTCATCAGTTAATTTTAATATTGTAAGAGGAAGACCAATATGATTATTATAGTTGGCTTCTGTTTTTAATACTTTATATTCAGTACTTAAAACAGCCGCTATCATATCTTTAGTAGAAGTCTTTCCTACACTACCTGTTACTGCTACTACTGGAATATTATATAAACTTCTTTTATACTTAGCAAGAAGCCCTATTGCTTTAATAGTATCTTCTACTTTAACAATGGTTTTATCTTTATACTTATCATCTACTTCATCAATGTTATCTAGAATACATACACTAGCTCCTTTATCTAAAGCATCTTTATAAAATTTATTGCCATCAAAAGATTCACCTTTTATTCCAATATATACATCATCTTTATTTATTAATCTAGTATCTTTAGAAAAATTATTAAGTGGTAAATTGATGTCACCACATAATAATTTTCCATTACATACTTCTATTAAATCTTTTACATATATCATAGTTACACCTCTTATTTTAAACTATTCATTTATATCTTTAATTATACTATCTATATTAGATAGTTTATCATCTATTTCACTTAAAGAAATTTGTTTTTTTTCTACTACTATTTCTTCAGTTACTTCTTCTTTATCTTCTTTAGATATTAATTCACTTACAATATAAGAATCTATTATACGATCTTTTATTATATATGAACCATTACTATATCTATCCATAATAGATATTTCTGTTAGTTTTACTATTTTACTATAATCATCACTTACTATACCTATTTGATTCTTACTATTTATAATATAGGCCTTTATTATCTTACTTGGATTACTCTTTATTGTCTTCATAAGTAAGATTCCTCTTTTAGCTCTAGAAGTCTTTTCTAACTCAGTTAGGCGCATTCTTTTAGCAGTTCCTTTATCAGTAAGTATTGTTAAATATTCACTAGCAACATCAAATAATATGCCACTTACAACATAGTCATCTTTTAAACTAATAGCTTTAACACCTGCTGCTTTAATACCAACAACTGGTACTTCATTTATATCATACCATAATCCATATCCGTTTGAAGTGGCTATGAATACATTAGATAATGTAGAATCAGTAACAGATATTACTTCATCAGTACCCTTAAGATTCATCATCTTAATTGGTTTACTATATCTTTGTACTTTAAATTCATTTAATAGTGTTCTCTTAACCATACCATTCTTAGTAAAACTTGTTATATATCTTTCTTCATCAAAGTTATATACTGGTATTGAGTTAATTACTTTTTCTTCTGGACTTAAACTTATAATATTACTGATATGTTTACCAAGTTCTTTCCATTTTACTTCTGGAATATCATATACTGGTAAGTATAAATAGTTACCTAAATTAGTAAACAATAATAATGTATCAGTAGTAGTAATATTATATAAACCTGTTACGTAATCATTTTCTTTTAAAGTAGTCTCTTCTTCTTTGGCAGTATTATAACTTCTTTGGGGTACTTTTTTAATGTATCCTTCATTAGTTACTACTACTACTACTTGTTCTTTAGGTATCATTCTTGTAGTATCAACTTTTATTTCTTCTAATTCTTCTCTTATTTCTGTTCTTCTTGGTATTCCATATTCCTTTTTTATCTTTCTTAAATCTTCTTTAATTACTGAATTAAGTTTATCTGGATTAGTAAGAATTTCTTCATATAATTTGATTTTTTCTTCTAATTTTTTCATTTCTTCTTCAAGTAGAACAACATCTGTATTAGTTAGTCTATATAATTGTAAATTAACTATAGCTTCTGCTTGTTTATCAGTAAAATCGTATTCTTTAACTAAATTTACTATGGCATCTGCTTTATTCTTGCTTCTTCTAATTAGGGCTATTACTTCATCTAATATTGATATTGCTTTTACCAAACCTTCCATTATGTGATAACTTGCTTTAGCTGTTTTTAAATCATACTCAGTACCTTTATATACTATTTCTTTTTGATGAGCTATATAAGCATCTAATATACCAAGTAACCCTAATTGCATGGGTCTACGATTAACAATAACGACATTGTTAAAGTTATAAGATACTTGTAAATCAGTATTTTTATAAAAATAATTTAAGATATTATTAGCATCAGCATCTTTCTTAAGTTCTACTGCTATCTGAAGACCATCTTTATCAGATTCATCCCTTACTTCAACAATACCATCTATTTTCTTATCTATTCTTATTTCATCCATTCTTTTTACTAATAGTTGCTTATTTACTTCATATGGTATTTCATCAATAATAATCTTATTTTTCTCTATCTTAGTCTTAGCTCTTATAAATATTTTTCCTCTTCCTGTTTCATAAGCCTTCTTAATTCCATCTATGCCTAGTGCTATACCTCCAGTAGGAAAATCCGGCCCTTTGATATAATTCATTACTGTATCCAATCTAGAATTTGGATTATCTATTCTAAATACAGTAGCATCAATTACTTCTCCTAAGTTATGAGGTGGCATATTTGTAGCATAACCAGCACTTATACCAGTTGTTCCATTTACGAGTAAATTAGGAAATCTACTTGGTAAGACAGTCGGTTCTAGTAATCTATCATCATAGTTCGGAGCCATTGGTACAATACCTGTTTTATCTATATCACGAAGTAGTTCTCCTGCTATTTTTGATAACCTTGCCTCAGTATAACGACTAGCAGCAGGACTATCGCCATCTATTGAACCATTATTACCTTGCATTTCTATAAGTGGTGCCTCATTCTTCCACCACTGACTCATTCTAACTATTGCTTCATATATTGAACTATCACCATGAGGGTGATAATTAGCCATTACTAGTCCTACGGCATTAGCACTTTTCTTAGTAGGCTTATCATAGGTATTTCTTTCTTTATACATTGAATAAAGAATTCTTCTTTGAACTGGTTTTAAACCATCTCTGACATCAGGTATAGCTCTATCT
>OGXX01001649.1_pt1 | contig 22114 bp, 22 predicted proteins | sample 1576301 | NCBI WGS metagenome assembly OGXX01 (sample SAMEA3541469, study PRJEB24748) | human gut metagenome | biome: human gut; feature: human-associated habitat; material: faeces | place: China | collected 2012
AGTTTTAAACAATGAGACTTATTATTATCCCCCTAATACGAATATTAATTTCACAAAGTAAAAATGTGCAATTATTAGTTTATTTAGATGTTAATTCTTTTTTCTTGTCAGTTTCATAATGTGTTGTTATTTATGTTTTGATTATATTAAAGTCATATAATGATGTGTTTTTTTAGTTGAATAGATTTTTTAGTATGAATTGGTGTTTTTTACTTGATTTTAATCCATAATTTTAAATATTGGATTATTTAAATAGTTATTTTTCAATTATTCCATCTTAGAAACCTTTTTTCATATAATTGATTTTTTCAGTCAAAAAATTTTTTTTTCATTGAATAAAAGAGAGAGTCAAATAATTGTCTAAAAAAATGAGAATCTAAAATAAAATAGGGAGTGAATGATATCATGAATGATAAATTTGATCATATGTTTAAAACTACTACAGATCATTTTTTCTGCACTTATGATCAGAAATTTTGTGATGGAGAGATAATAGATAATGAAATCATTGCAAAACCTGAATTACACAGAATAATGGATATTATATATAAATTAGAAGATGGATACCACAACTTTGAATTTCAAACTGGAAAACTGAAAACAAAAGACCTAATACGATTCAATCTATATCAATCTATGATAATGGACAAATATAAAACAGAAAATGTAAAAACAACAATAATCTACACAGAAAAAATCAACAAAAAAACACTAAACAAAATAAAACAAAGCCGCTACGATATGAACATAATCTCACTAAAAGACCACAATGGAGATAAAATATTAAATAATATCAAAAACAAAATAAAAAACAACAAAAAAATAACTCAAAAAGATGAATGCCATTTAGCATACTTACCACTATACCAAACAGAAACAAAACCCAAAGACATATTATATGAAGTCTGCTTACTAACAAACCAAATAACCCAAATACTACAAGAAAACATAGACTATATCAAAAAAACACACCTAATGCTAGTAGAAATACTCATAAAAAATAACAAAGAAAAAGAAAAATACATAGAGGCAATAAAAATGAAATCACAAGTAATAGACATGCTAATAGAACAAGGCGAACAAAAAGGACTAAAAAAAGGAATCAAAGAAGGACTAATAAAAGGAGAACAAAAAGGCCTAAAAGAAGGAATCAAAGAAGGGATAGGAATAGGAAAAGAATATGGTAGAGAAGAGGGTGTTAGAGATATTACTAGAAACATGTTAAGAGAGAATATATCTATTGACAATATAATAAGAATAACTGGTTTATCTAAAGAAGAAATTGAAAAGATCCAATAACTCTTTTAAAGAACAATAATCAAAAATCACATTACAGTAATAGAAATTAAGAATTTTTTCATCTTCTATTTTTTTTAACGAAAATAAAGTATTAATTTACCAAACAATATTAAAAGAAGTGATTTAACATGATTATTAATCCTACAAGATTATATTGAAAATTTGAATTGCATTATCTTAAAAAATTTTTTCCTCAATTATAGCATGAAACAAGTAATCTAGAAAAATTATTTCTAAAAAATAAACTTCCATCATTCGTTTTTTATCTTTTGTTTTTTAAAAAATAGGATATAGAACATAATTTTTTAATAAAGGATTAACATCTAATAAGAAAAGGACTATACATATTCCAATATCAATTATTACTTATTTTTTTACTAAATATATTCATCTATATTACATTTACAAACAAAACAAGAAATTTAAAAGATTTTCCGAGATTAATTTAATCGGCTTATAAATGAAGTATGTTTATTGGGATGAAATATTTCAGAGTGCCTGAATAATTGCCAGTGCCAACAGATTTATATAAAAAAGATTAATATATTATGAGACTAATAATATTAAATGTTAAATTAATTTTTTTCTTAAATTTTTAAGATTTTATGGAGGAGAGTATTTGTCAAGACCAGATAATAATCAACAAGAATATAGAAGAGTAAGAACTCCAAAAAAAGGGGAAATTCCTGGAGTTGTTGAACAGATTATGGGACATGGGAAACTTAAAGTTAGATGTGCTGATGGAAATATAAGAATGACTAGAATCCCTGGAAAAATGAAAAAACGTATTTGGATTCGTGAAGGAGACGTAATACTTGTAAAACCTTGGGACTTCCAATCTGATGAAAAAGCAGATGTTATTTGGAGATACACAAAAACAGAATCTAACTGGCTTGAAAGAAAAGGTTACTTAAAAATGTAACCCTCCTTTCTTTTATTTAAAATGATTTAAATGGATCCTAAAATAGCTAAAGCTGATAAAAAAATTCAGGATATGAATGAGCGCAAAATAAAAAAAGACAGCTCAGATAGAAAAGTAGGTAGTGAAATATTTGATAAATCTACTTTAGAAACACTTTATAAGTTAGCTAATCAGGGATATATTGATGTACTTAATGGAGCAATCAGCACAGGAAAAGAAGCTAATGTTCTAAAAGGCATTGAGAAGAATGATACAATTGCAGCTGTTAAAATATATAGGATAGCTACTTCTGATTTTAAAAAAATGAATTATTACATTGACGGCGATCCAAGATTCAATGTAAAAACTAAAAATAAAAGACAAATTATCTATAATTGGGTAAGTAAAGAGCTTAAAAATCTTAACAGATTATATAAAGCAGGGGTCAATGTCCCAAAACCTATTACTCATCTGAATAACGTTCTTATAATGGAATTTATTGGGGATGGGGAAGGAAATCCTTCCAACACTGTTAAAAATCAACCGCCTAAAGATCCTGAAACCTTCTTCAATCAGTTGCTTGTTGAATTAAAGCTATTTGTTAATGAAGCTAAGCTGGTTCATGGGGATTTATCTAATTTTAATATACTTAACCACAATGAAAGGCCTGTAATTATAGATGTTTCACAATCTGTAGTTTTAGATAACCCAATTGCTCATGAACTCTTTGAAAGAGATGTTAACACTCTTGTAAACGAATATAAAAGGCTTGGTGTTGAAACATCCTTTGAAGAGGTTTACGAATATGTAAACCCTAAATTCTCATAATTTTTTTTTATTTGGTTTTTAGCTTTCAGTTGTTTTTTAGAATCTTCTGATTTTTATCTTTCTAATTTTAAAAACATTTGTAGATGTATTTTAATGCTAATATTATCATCATATAATTTTAAACAGCTTCAAAAATAACAAATTACTATAATATTATATTAAAATTACAAAACTTTATAACAATTAATATTAATATTAAAAGATTAAAAGTAAAAGTAGAGGTGAAAGATATGCCTGAAACAGATTATGTAAAAATTCCTCAACAAAGGATTGGTGCATTAATAGGTAAAAATGGAGAAGTAAAAAAAGCTATTGAAGATGGAACTGGAACATATCTAGATATTGATAGTGAGGAAGGTGCTGTTGACATTACTCCTCGTGATGATATGGAGGATCCATTAGGTGTCTGGATGGCTAATGACATCATAAAAGCAGTAGGTAGAGGATTTAACCCAAGTGTTGCATTGAAATTACTTGATGAAAATTTCTATCTTGAAATTATCCAGTTACCATTACTTGTAGGCAAATCTAAAAATGCTCTTGCGAGATATAAAGGCAGAATCATTGGAAAAGATGGTAAAACTCGTGAAATCATTATGGAAATGGCTGAAGTCGACATGGCAGTTTATGGTAAAACAGTTTCATTTATCGGTGAACTTGAAAACATTAAAATTGCTGAAGAAGCAGTTAAAATGATTATCAATGGTTCTAGACATAAATCTGTTTATAGCTTTTTAGAGCAAAAACAACACGAACTTAAAGTAAAAGAGTTTAAAACAATTGTCGGAATCGATGAAGACAAAATTGAATATCGTGACGGTGTTTTTGAACCTGTTGATGATGAATCTGATTAAACCAGATTCATTTTTCTTTTTTTATAATCTATTACACTATTTTGATTTTGATTATTCTTAGATATTATTTTTCAAAATCCAAGATCATGCCCATTATGAAAAAATGGATTTTCTGGAATTCATCAGCACATGGTGATGTGTAGTTTAAAGTTTTATAAGGAGATTGAAATGAGTAAATATGATGCATTATGGAAATATGTAGAGAAGAAAGGAAGCGATTCTTTCAAATTAACCTTTGAAGAAATAGAAAATATTGCAGGAATACCTATTGACCATTCTTTTTTAAGATACAAAAAAGAGCTAATGGAATATGGCTATGAAGTTGGAAAAATTTCCATGAAAGAGCAGACTGTTACTTTTAATAAGATAAATTGCTAGGAATTCATAAATAGGTTAACAATGGAAACCTTTATATAGTTAGTTGCTCATCAATTATTTGAGGTGAAAATATGCATGGTTTATTATATAATGTAAAAAGTAATCCAGAAAAATATGATGGGGCTGATATTCAGCTAACACTTAAGGTATTTTTCAATGATCCTGACAAACAATGGGATGACAATATTGCAAATGCTTTCTTTGAAAATGACTACAAAAAAGGTTCTCCTGAAGAAGTTAAAGGAGAATGTGATTGCGTAGACTCTGCTATCACTGATTCTTTTTATGCAAATCTTGAAAAGTTAGCGGATTCTGGAATTATTTATTCTCAAGCTGCTAATTTGGATATTGGCGGAATCATCGATTATACTGAAGAAGGTGTAATTGTCACTTGTGAAGCAGAAATTACAAGTTAATCCTGTAGCATTTCATAATATTACAATTCTTCTTTTTTTTATATTCTCTTTTTATTTATTATTTTTTAATTATTGCTATAAAATAGCTTTTTGATATTAATACATTTAGGTTGCTGCATATTTTTTAGATTATTTTATTAAAAATTTTTTTAAAAAACATTATATATATGTATTTACATATATAGATATATCAATAAAAATACTGTATTTTTGTATATTTTCTTTTAAAATCTTTTACTAGTGCATATATTATTTATCAAATGCTCTCAGATTTTATTTAAATACTATTTTTATTAAAAGTTTAAGCATAATTTATGTTAAAAGTTATTTAGGAGGAAATTTTTTGTCTCAACAAGCGCATGAACTCTTTGACAATTTTGTAGAGTTAACTCCATCAGAGTTCTTTAGAAAAAATAAACAGATGTTAGGTTTTACTGGTAAAATTCGTTCATTAACTATTGTTTTCCACGAATTGATTACAAATAGTTTTGATGCAGCTGAAGAAGCGGGAATATTGCCTGAGATTGATATTGAACTTAAAAGGGTAGGTAAAGATCATTATGTCCTTAGACATTCAGATAATGGTCCTGGAATCCCTGAAGACTTTGTAATGCAAGTATACTGTACTATGTTTGCAGGTTCTAAATTTAGAAACATCCAATCCAGAGGACAACAAGGTTTAGGTTGTAGTGGTTGTGTACTTCTCTCCCAGATGACTACTGGTGAGCCTGCTAAGGTTATATCCTGTTATGAAGAAGGTGATGAACTTAAAGGCGTAAAGATGAAGTTTAAAATGGATGTTAAAAAGAATAAAGGTTTATTATTAGAAAAAGAGTATATTAAACCAGACCGTACAGGAGTCTGCATCGAACTTCACTTTAAAGAGGTTTCATATTCATTAGCAGAACAAGGTGCATTCGAATACATCAGAAGAACAATGATTGGAAATCCTCATGCAAAAATCACTTTTAAAGATCCTTCAGGCCATAAATATTTGTTTAAAAGGGCTGCTGAGATTGTTCCAGTATTACCAAAAGAAGTTTTACCACATCCAAAAGGAGTAAGTGCGGATGATATTCTTTTTATGGCTAAACACACTGATAAAACAAGATATAAAAGCATGTTAACCAGTTCTCTTTCAAGAATGTCTAATAAAAGAATAGCTGAAATTGAAGAGCTTTCTGGTGTAGACATGAAAAAACGTCCTAAAAGTATGGAATGGGAAGAAGCAGATGCGATTGTTAATGCTTTTAAAGAAATGAAATTCATGGCTCCTCCTACAGACGGCCTCATACCAATTGGTTCAGAACAAATAGAAAAAGGTATGAAACAAATTTTAAAACCTGAGTTTGTTTCAACTATTACAAGAAAACCTGTAACCTATCGTGGTGGTGTTTCTTTCATTATTGAAGCAGGTATTGCATATGGTGGAGATGCTGGAAGAATTGTAAATGAGCAAAAGAAATCTGAGATTATGAGATTTGCAAATAGGGTTCCATTAACATTTGACCAAGGAAGCTGTGCTATTACTGAAGCTTTAAAAAGTATTGATTGGAGACGTTATGGCCTTAAAGATTTAGATAATACTCCAATGACTCTATTTGTCAACATTATTTCAACTCAAGTGCCATATCTCTCAACAGGAAAACAAAGTGTATCACCAGAACCTGAAATTGTCCAAGAAATTAGACAAGCTACTATGAAATTAGCTCGCCAACTCCAAAAATATTTAAGAAGGAAAAAAGCAGCTAAAGAAAAAGAAATGCGTTCAAAAATATTTGAGGAATACATTCCATATATTATAGAAGAAGCTGCAAAACTTGGTGAAACTGCTTTACCTCCAAAAGAAGACATAGATACTGTTTTATCAAAAGTAACTAGACGTTCCATTGCTGAACTGCTTGGTGAGAAAGTTGAAGATGATGATGAAGAAATTATAGAAGAAGATGCACTTATAATGGAAGAACTTGATGAATATGGATATTCTGTTAAAAAAGAAGATAGTTATTTGAATCAAGATGAAGAGGAAGAATTTGAATAGAGGGGATTTAAATGGATGGCGCAAAAGTTAATGAAAAGTCTCATAAAGAGCTTAGAAAAGAATACACCTATAATAAATTAAGAAATTTAGGTGAGGATATTGTTGATGAAATATCCAAAAAACAAGTTCCTGCAGTTAAAGTTCCTTCTAGAGGTACTTCTAACATTGTTTATGATAACGCTAAAAGATATTATGTTCTTGGTGACAGATACGGTAAAAGATCTCTTGGTAATGTAAAACAAATTAGAAAATTAGGTCAGATGGTATATGTAGCTAATTTCTGTAAAGATCTTGTTCAAAGAGAAAAAACAGCAACTATCAGGGAGATGTATTATGTTTCTGAAGGTTGGGGAATCGGTTTTAAAACACAACAAGAATCAAATATCGTAGGTGAGGATCTTGAAGTAACTCTTGGAACTACTCGTGAAGACTTAGGATTAATGCCTGAGGAGGATGGAGCTTCTGTTTATGGTGACATTACATTAAAAGATGAAGATGTTGAAATTAATGCTTTAAAAGCGGGTAAATCTGGTTACACTATTTCTCCAACCATTGATCAGGTTGATTTCCTTGACCATAATGTTGAACGTGTAATAGCTGTTGAGACTATGGGGATGTTCCACAGGCTAGTTCAGGAAAAAGCTTATAACAGATTTAATACATTAATTGTAGGTTTAAAAGGACAAGCTGCACGTGCAACTAGAAGATTTATCAAAAGAGTTAATGAAGAGCTTAATTTACCAGTTTACATTTGTAACGACGGAGACCCTTGGGGATTCCACATTGCACAGGTTATTATTTCTGGAAGTGCAAAATTAGCTCACGTAAATCATGACTTAGCTACTCCTGATGCTAAATTCATGGGAGTAACAGCTAGTGATATTGTTAATTATGATTTACCTACTGATAAGCTCAAAGATGTTGATGTAATGAGATTAAAAGAGCTTGCAAAAGATCCAAGGTATAAAAATGACTTCTGGCAGTCTGAAATTAAGAAAATGCTCAAAATAGGTAAAAAAGCAGAACAGCAATCATTCTCCAAGTATGGTCTTGAGTATGTTGTAGATACTTATTTACCTGAAAAATTAGAAGCAATGGAAAACTAATTCCATTCTTTTTTTACTTTTTTTATTTTTTCTTCCAAGCATTTTAACATGCTGTAATCAATATTCATAAATATATATTCAAACAAATATTTTTTTATCTAAATTCAAGTTATCTTAAGAATTTGGAACATTATTCAAAAAAATATTTTTCGAGTGTATAAATGAACAACAAAATTAAATATATTATTATTGGTTTTTTAATATGTACAATAGCTGTTGTTGTTATAAATGCTAATATATTATTTTCCGATGACACTGGTGGGGTTCTTATTGTTGGTTTTGATTCAGAATTCCCTCCTTATGGTTTCATTGACGATAATGGTGAATATACTGGTTTTGATTTGGATTTGGCTCAGGAAGTTTGTAACCGTAATAATTGGACTTTAATTAAACAGCCTGTTGACTGGGATGCAAAGGACACTGAACTGAATTCAGGAACTATTGACTGTATATGGAATGGTTTTACTATGAATGGTAGGGAAGACCAATATACGTGGTCTGATCCTTACATTGACAATAAACAGGTCATAGTTGTTAAAAAGGAATCAGGCATTACTAATTTTAAAGATCTAAATAACAGGGTTGTAGAAACACAAAGAGATTCTTCAGCTCTTGCAGCTTTACAAGGCGATCAAAAAGGACTATCAGATACTTTTAAGGATCTGATTCAGGTAGCTGACTATAATACTGCATTTATGGATTTAGATTCTGGTGCGTGCGATGCAATCGCTATGGATATAGGTATAGCTCAGTACAATATTAATTCTAAGTCAAATGCTGACGATTATTTAATATTAAATGAGACAATATCCTCTGAACAATATGCTATTGGATTTATGAAAGGAAATTATGAACTTAGAGATAAGGTTCAGGAAACTTTAAATGAAATGATTGAAGACGGAACTGTTGATAAAATTGCAGAGAAATATGCAGACTTTGGAATTCCAGGTTCCCTTATAAAATAAGTCAAATAAAATAACGGATGTTAAATTATGTTATTAGAAACGATTATTATGGAATTATGTGGCGGTATGGTTACTACTTTAGAAATATTTCTACTCACTCTTCTTTTTGCCATTCCTCTTGGTTTGGTTGTTTGTGTAGCTAGAAGAAGTAGTTTCAAGCCTTTGAACTACTTGGTGAAGATTTATATTTCTATAATGAGGGGAACACCTCTGATGTTGCAGTTGATTGTTGTATTCTTTGGTCCCTTTTTCATTTTCGGATTCCATTTGTCTGCCACATACAGATTTGTAGCTATTATCATCGCTTTTACATTGAATTATGCTGCTTACTTTGCCGAAATATTCCGTGGAGGAATGGATTCAATTCCAAAAGGCCAGTATGAAGCTGCTAAAATATTGGGGTATAGCAAAACACAAACATTTTTCTCAATTACATTGCCGCAGATGTTTAAGATAACTTTACCATCAATAACCAATGAAACTATCACTCTTGTAAAAGACACATCATTGGCATTCGTATTGGCAATCCCTGAAATGTTTACAGTTGCTAAACAGATTGCAGCGGCCAATGCATCAATTATGGCATTGCTTATTGCAGGAGTATTCTATTATGTCTTTAATGCAGTTGTTGCATATATCATGGCATATATAGAAAAACAAATGGATTATTACTAATCAGGTGATTTTATGAGATTGTTAGAGGTAAAAAATCTTAAAAAATCTTTTGGAGATAATGAAGTATTGAAAAACATTTCCTTTGATGTGGATAAGGGAGAAGTCTTGTCGATTATTGGACCTTCAGGTTCTGGTAAATCTACATTACTTAGATGTGCAACTGGTCTTGAAGAACAAGATTCTGGGGATATAAATTATGATGGAACCTTCGGTTTGGTATTCCAGAACTTTAATTTATTCCCGCATCATACAGTAATGGAAAACATTGTAAATGCTCCAATCAAGGTTCAAAAAAGAGATAAAGAAGAGGTTTATACTCAAGCAGAAGAGTTACTTAAGAAAATGGGCTTGGAAGATAAAGCAGATGTTTATCCAAGTTCATTATCTGGTGGTCAGCAACAAAGGGTTTCTATTGCAAGAGCTTTGGCTATGAATCCTGATATATTATTCTTTGACGAACCTACATCTGCATTAGATCCTGAGCTTACTGGTGAAATTCTTAAGGTAATTAAAGATTTAGCCAGTGAAGAGAGGACAATGGTTATTGTAACTCATGAAATGAACTTTGCAAAGAATGTTTCTGATAAAATCATCTTTATGGAAAATGGTGTTATCGCTGAAGAAGGAACACCTGATGAAGTATTCAATACAGACAACAAGCGTATGCAGGAATTCTTAGGTCATTTGGCTGGAGAATTCTAATACTTTTACTAATGGTTGTATTAGAAAACAAACAGGTTAAAATAGGGGGAAGTATTATTTTAATAGAAAGTATTACTTTCTTTTATCTGAATTAGAATAATTATTTTAATTTAATCTAATTCATTACTTTTTATTTTTTTAAATATTATTTTTTACTTCTTTGTTTTTTAAAAATAATGGTTCATATTGTTTTTCATAAGAAATCAATATACCTTGTTCTTGAAAGAGTATTATTTTAAGAAAAAATATTATTTTCATCGTATTTTTTAATTAGATATCCATTAATTGGGGATATATTGGTAAAATAACTGTTAATATCTTTTATTAGCTATTTTAGAGAATTTTTTTTAACTAAAAATTTCAACAATTATTATATAGTTATTACTATTATCATTATATGTGGAATTGTAATAGAAGTTTTGTCTCATTAATTCTAAAATTAAAGTCAAAAACATTTGACGAGATATCTCAGATGTTTTTAGTCAGCCAAATTCCATATTAAACATCTAATTTCTATTGGCTATTGGAGATTGATCCTCTCCAATAGTTATTATTTTTTTATAGAAACTTTTTTATAATTTAAAAAAATAATTCTTATCTATACTTATTTAAATGGAGATGGTATATATGGTAAATAAAAGCGAAAAAACTTTAAAAGTTGTGGGAATGCACTGCCCTTCATGTGTGTCTTCTGTAGAATTATTTCTCACCGATGTTGATGGTGTAGATGAAGCAAAAGCTGATTTAGACAGTGGAAATGTTGAAGTAAAATATAATGCAGATAAGGTAAAGGATGAAGATTTAGTTGAAGCAGTTGAAGAAGCTGGATTTAAAGTAGAATAATCTTTTATTCTACTTCTTTTTTTAAAATTTACAAATACTATTTTTTCAGCTGAGTTTTGCATAATAATCACAGCTATTTAGCTTTTGAAACATCAAATTATATATAATTTAACTTATAAAAAATTTTTTAAGGAAATTATAGCCTGAAGTCTAGCTACTTAAGGACTGAATTTTTTAGAGTTGTAGATATGGCATACTAAATGTTATGATACTACACACTAATCATTTTAAAGACAAAATTTAATATGTGAATCACTATGGAAAACGCTAAAAAAACATTTTCAAAAATAGGAATAATCTATCTAGTCATAAGCATACTGACTATTGTAGCAGGAGTTATAATTTCAACAGGAGTTTCTATAGTCTCTCCTAAAACACTTTCGAGTATGAGTTTTTCAACTTTATTAACTACAATTACTCAGTTTATTATTCCGCTAGCTATTGGTTATGTTTTACTTAAGCAAATTAAAACAACCCCAATAAAGAAGCATAAATTATCATTAAAAAAATTTTTAATCTGTGTTTGCATTACTCTGGCTTTAATATATATTGGAGATTACATTATAGGTGCTGGAATAAAGGGAGTTGTGGGTGTTTTTAAACCTGATAAAGCTGTAGATACTGTAACTAACCTTATTACAGGTAAATCAATATGGCTACGGTTACTTGAAAGCTGTCTATTAGCCCCAATTGTAGAAGAGCTATTATATAGAAAGCTTTTAATAGACAGAACAATAAAATTCGGTGCAGGTATATCCATATTCATTTCTGCATTGATTTTCGGTTTCTGGCACGGTAATTTAACCCAAACAATATCTGCCTTTATTGGAGGATGCTTCTTTGCATTCGTATATATAAAAACCGGAAATATAATTTATACAATAATTCTGCACATGATTGCGAATTTCTTCTGTCTTGTAGTAGACCAAATACTGGCATTTGGAAATCTTACTATGGAAATAGCGTTATTTGGAGTAATGATAATATTGATAGCTATGACTGCCCATTACATTTACCTTTGGAGAGACAAAATCAAAGTTCTTAAAGAAAATGTTTCTAAATTAATAAAAAAGAGTCTGTTAAATGTAGGAATGATTTCACAAATTATCTATACTTCAATTTTTATCATAGCTGTTCTTATTCATTAAAAGTGATAAATGTAAGTATGGAAACATTGTAAAATAAGAATCGTCTACTTTAAATTCCGGTTAGGTAGCAAATAAAATTAAGATGTTAACAAATGAAGGGATAATAATGATTGATAAAATAGCTTTAGCATCATGTAACGGAATGAGTGCAAATGGTTTAGTATCTCGTGTTGCAGTGGGAGATTGCAAAAAAGAAAATGAAAACGTAATATCAATTTGTATGGGTTCCACTTCAGCAGATGTTGAAGGATTGAATGATGCCATGCTTAAGAAATTTTCAATAATTGCAATAAATGGATGTAATAATGGCTGTGTTAATAAGATTTTAAACAATAAAGGAATTGAGGTTTCTAGAACCATTGGTGTTGGAGATGTTCTAAAAGAAAATGGGGCTTTTTCCACAGATCCTTTTCGTTTAGACGATGAAGGAGAAAAATGTGTTGAGATCATCAAAAATAGGATTAATGATGAGATAAAAACAATTTAACTAATCATTGTTAAACTTCCTTATTTTTTCATATAATTAGATGTAGATTTGGGTTTATTTGGAAAATAAAATAAACTAAAATCAATAATTTCTGCTAATGTTCTGTTTTTTTAAAAAAGGAAAGTATGAGGATAAAAGAATTAATAAATCGGATTTCCACTATAAGAATGTCCGTCACCACGATTCTCCCAGACATAATGACCATTATACATTTTTCCGTTATCTCCTCTTTCTCCAAATCTTTCAAATAATTCTTCATCGGACATTTCAGGATATTTTGCTTTTAATTCATCACATGATAAATGGTCATCATCATTATATCTTGGAGTTTTAGATTCAGCTTTAACAGGCATATCCAAAATAGTTACATTACTAATTACATTAGATTCTTTATAATAGTCATCTCCTTTAAAATCACATTCAACGGAATAATTTCCAGAAGTTACATTTATATCAAATGTGGCCAAACCCTCTGAATCAGTAGTGTTTACTAAGTTGATTTTTTCACCATTTTTAATTAATGTTAAATTGACAGTTTTATTAGCTATCCCCTCACCTGATTCATTAGTTAATTTAACTGTAATATTGTCCCCATTGAATAAAGTTGAATTACTTATAACTGTTAAATTGGTTTTCTCTTGTGATTCAGTAATATGGCTTGATGCTGCAACACACAAAACAAGCACAATTACCACAATAAAACCCAATATTATCAAATGTTTCTTATTCATAGAATATTTATAAATGATTAATAGTTTATATTTATTATTAATATCATGGTGATTTAATGGAATTTTCAAAATTGTTTAAGGATTCATTGAAATATCCTACACAGAATTTACATGCTTTAATAGTATTTGGGATATTCTTTCTTTTAGCTAACTTAACTTCGTTTTATTATAAATTTACTGGAAAACTGGATATAGGCACAGTATTCATATTGCAGATTATTGCATTGGTTGTATGGTTTTTTATCAGCGGATACCTCCTATCCATCATCAAAAGCACTGTTGAAGGATCAGATGATGTTCCTGATATTTCATTAAAAAATGATGCAGTAGTAGGAATCAAATCTCTGGTTATCGTTGTTGTTTATAGCTTACTTCCAGGTTTAATAATCGGTTTTATTTTATCTGGATTTGGACTAATAGGTTTTGGTGATGTTTCAGCTATTGATATTGAAAACATTCACGGTTCCCTTTCTCATGCAGTAACCACTACAGGGATACTTTCTGTTGTAATTGGCGCATTGGTGTCTATGGTTGTACTGCTCATATTCTCAAGTTTACTTCTTATGGCAGAGTGCAGTTTATCTTTAACAGGTAAAATCAAAACAGGTTTGAACTTTAAAAAAGCCTGGAGAGGAGTCTCTGCTATTGGATGGGGCACTTTTATCATTTGGGATATTATCCTATTTTTGATTGTAGCTATTCTGGCCTTAATCAGCAGTTTGATAACTCAGATTCCAATAGTTGGAATATTTATTGAATATATCATAATTTCACCTTTTATAGCAATGTTTGTTGCACGTGCAACCGGTTTAATGCATCTTTGTGAATAATATTTAATTATCTAAATTTCTCATGAAATAGATAAAATCCTATTAAATATCAAATTATATATAATTTAATTAATAAAATTTTATTTATAAAAAAAATTTTTAAGGAAATTACATATGAAGTCTGTAGCTATTAATGGATATGGAACCATTGGAAAAAGAGTGGCTGATGCAGTAGCTGCTCAAGATGACATGAAAGTTATTGGGGTCAGTAAAACCAGACCTAACTACGAAGCTAGAACTGCTGTAGAAGACAAAGGTTATGACTTATACATTGGAATCCCAGAACGTGAACAACAATTTAAAGATGCGGGAATAGAAATTGCAGGTACTGTTGAAGACATGATTCAGGAAGCAGACATTGTTGTTGACTGTACTCCAGGAAATATCGGTCCTAAAAACCTTGAAATGTATAAAAAAGCAGGCGTAAAAGCTATTTACCAAGGTGGTGAAGACCATGATTTAACAGGCCTTTCTTTTAATTCATTTGCCAATTATGATGACTCTTATGGTGCAGATTATACAAGAGTTGTATCCTGTAATACTACAGGACTTACCCGTACATTAAACACTTTAAATCCTATTGTAGACATTAAAAAAGTAAGAGCTGTAATGGTTAGAAGAGGTTCTGATCCAGGAGAGGTTAAAAAAGGCCCTATTAATGCTATTGTCCCAAATCCTCCAAAAGTACCTTCTCACCATGGTCCTGATGTAAAAACTGTAATGGGAGACATTGACGTTACTACAATGGCTTTACTTGTACCAACTACTTTAATGCATCAGCATAATCTTATGGTTGAAATCAATAACGAGGTAACTAATGATGAGGTTATTGATGCTTTAGAAAAACGTTCAAGGGTTATGGTTGTTGACGCTGCAGCTGGTTTAGGTTCCACTGCTGAACTTATGGAATATGCAAAAGAACTTGGAAGAAACAGAAATGATTTGTATGAAATACCTGTGTGGAGAGAGTCTATTAATGTTGTAGGAAATGAACTCTTTTATATGCAGGCTGTTCACCAGGAATCTGATGTTGTTCCTGAAAGTGTTGATGCAATTCGTGCAATGCTTGAAATGGAATCAGACAACGAAAAATCAATAGCTAAAACCAATAAAGCAATGGGAATTTTATAATTTCCAATTTTTTACTCTTTTTTTGATAATATGAATTCAAAGGTATTGTTTGGACCTTCCGGTAAACCTGTTAATTATTCTGGTCCTGTTTATAAAGCAACTAAATATATTAAAGATGAAGGGCTTGATTCTTTTGAATATGGTGCGGTTCATGGTGTTAGAATCAGTGAAAAGTCAGCAAACATCTTAAAGGAAGGTTCTAAGACCAATGATATTTTGGTTTCTATGCACGGCCCATATTACATAAATCTCTGTTCTACAAGTGAAGAAACAATGGATAAAAGTGTAAATCACTTATTTAAAGCTGCTCAGGCTGGAGAATGGATGGGAGCTTATAGGATTGTTTTTCACCCTGGTTTTTACAGCAAAAGAGATCCGAAAATTGCTATGGATATAGCTAAAAAAACCATTAACAGACTTCTCAATAAATGTGAAGAGGAAGGAATTGAGGATTTTACATTTTCACCTGAGACTACTGGAAAGAGGACTCAACTTGGTAATGTTCATGAAATCGTTGAGTTATGTTCTGAATTTGACCATTTTGAACCTACAATCGACTTTGCCCATGTCCATGCTCGTGGTAGAGGATGTTTAAATACTAAAGAGGATTATAACTGTATTTTTTCAGCTATTGAGGATAATTTGGATATTGATAGTCTTCACTGTCATTTCACTACAATTGAATATGGTGACGGTGGTGAGATTAAACATCATACATTAGCTGAAAGTGATGAATTCGGTCCTGATATTAAAGATTTGCTTTCCATATTGATTGATAATGGTTGGAATGCTAATATAATCTGCGAAACCCCTAACAGGGATGAAGATGCAATTTTGATGAAGGAAACTTATCAGTCAATGCTTTAACTTAAATAGTATGAACTATATATCTAATAGCTAATTTTAAAGTTGGGGTGGTTTATTTGAAAAATAATCCTAAAAAAGTTGAAATCAAAAATGGCGGAAGTGCACCAACTGTTAAGAATTTAGAACCTACTGTTTATGCTGATTTTATTGAACTTAAAGCTGTAGGTTATCCTTTTGACTTTAACTTAATGGAAAACGATTTAAAAATTTTGAACAAGGACCTTTTTGAGGCATATGCACGTGAACAGTGGCTAGGCCTTGTTGTTTGTGAGGGGTCTTATCTTTTTGATCAAAAGATTGTTCCAGATTTCAGTTTTCAGGTTGTTAAAGCGGAACCTAATGGATCTACTATTTCAGACTCTACAAAAATTAAATTGATTGAAAGTGATATTTCTAAAAATAATCATACAGAATCTGTTAAATCAAATTTAACACTTGTCGATGTTGTTGGTCAGGTTAATGCTAAAAACAAGACTAAGGTTTTAATGAAGTATATTCAGGAACCTGAAAGATTCGGCCAGTGGGCTCCAAAGAACATTTTATTTTACGGCCTTCCAGGTACCGGTAAAACAATGCTTGTTAAAGCACTAGCTAATGAACTTGAAGTTCCATTATATTTAATCAAAGCTACATCACTGATAGGTGATCATGTTGGTGATGGTGCATCTAAAATAGAGGAACTTTTTGAAAAAGCTCAAAAAAATACTCCTGCAATTATCTTCATTGATGAAATTGATGCTATTGCACTTCATAGGTCTTTCCAGTCCTTAAGGGGAGATGTTACTGAAATCGTCAACGCTCTTTTAACTGAAATGGATGGGATTAGTGAAAATGAATCTGTTGTAACTATTGGAGCTACCAATAATCCACTGTTACTTGATAATGCTGTTAGAAGCAGATTTGAAGAGGAAATTGAATTTACCCTTCCTGATGATAATGAGAGAAAAATGATTTTTGAAAATTATCTCAAAACTTATCCTCTTGATTATGACTTCGATTTAGAAAGACTGGTTAAGTTATCTAAAAACATGTCTGGAAGAGATATTAAAGAAAAAGTACTTAAGACAGCTCTCCATCACGCAATATCTAATGATAAAACTACTGTTGAGATGTCAGATATCGATTATGCTTTAAAAAATTCTAAAGTTAAAATTTCTGAAGTTAAAGGTATGTTTGAATAATTTATTTGAAAATATATTCTGCCATTTCTATAACCTTTTCTTCATCTTCTTTTGCTGCTTGCTTTAAGTTTTGGTTTATGTCATAGAATATTTTGTTTACAATAGATTTTGTTAGATTATCTAGAATTTTTACACTACCATCTACATCAGATAACTTAACTATTGCTTTTTGAGTTTCTCGTTGTCTTATGTCTTCCATAGATGTTCGCAAATTCCTAAGTATGCCATCAATTTCCATTATTTTAAATGATTCTTTAAGTAAATCAAACTCTTCTTTGATGATTTTTTCTGCTTCTATTGATTCACTTTTTCTTTGAGTCTTATTGGATTCGGCAAGTTCACGTAAATCATCAATGTTACACAATTTAACATCTAACTCCTTGACATCATTGCTAATATCACGAGGATTTGCAATATCTACCATAAAAAGACCTTCAAATTCACTATTGATATTTAAAAGCCTTTCTTTAGTAATAATTGGGTGGGGCGCTCCTGTAGCACTTATTATAACATCGGCATTTTTTAAATAATCATTTAAGTTATCAAAAAAGATTGCTTCACCATCTAAATCCTTAGCAAGTTTGACTGCAGCATAATATGTCCTGTTAGCTACAAAAATAGCTTTCAGATTCTTTTCAGCCAGTGATTTTGCAACGAGACTTCCCATTTTTCCAGCACCAATAACTAAAACAACCTTATCTTCAAGACTTCCAAAATGTTTTTCAGCTAAATCAACAGCTACAGATCCGATGGAGACAGATCCTTTATTGATGTTTGTTTTATTACGTACAAGCTGACCAACATGAATGGCTTTTGTAAAAATAGTGTCTAAAATCTTTCCGCAGTGACGCTCTTTTTTTGCAATGTTACGGGAATCTTTCACCTGGCCTAAAATCTGGTCTTCTCCAACAATCATTGATTCCAAGCCTGAAGTCATTCTGAATAAATGATTAATGGCCATATCACCGTATTCTATTATAATGGCTTTATTTTCATGATCAAGTAATGGTTCATCAATAACGCAGTTGTCATTATGAATATAGTATTCCTTTCGGTTACAGGTTGAAATTTCAACATATTCATCTATGGAATATTTCTCTTTAAGCTTTTCAAATAAGCTGTCAATCTCTTTTGAAACATTCTCCATTGTTTCAATGTCTGCAACTGTATAATCAACTCTAATATTAATAATCAAAAAAATAGCCTCCTATAGATCACTGATGAAATTATCAATATATGTTTTAGCTTTATTGATTTCATTATTGCTAATTAATTCTTCAATCTTTTCATCTTCAAATAACTGATATAGGTATTGTTTACGTAATTTCTGATTATCCACAGTTTCTTTAAGTCTCTTACGGCTATAATCCTGAAGCTTAATTCTTTCAATGTCTTCAGATGTAATGATGCTTTGAATTTTTTTACGTAGATATTTTGAAATTAAAGGACTTTTTGATCCTGTAAAAATAGAAATCTCAATGTCCCCAACATAAAAACTATTTGGGACAATAATATTTCCTTCATCTGGAAAATCAGCACGGTTAAGAAGTTTATTACTGGATATGCTAGATACATAATCTGAAAGCTCTTTATCACCACTAGCTATTACAACCACATCTGCCCATTTTACTAGTTCATCTACATTCTCAGTACTTTTTAAAAGAGCGCCTTTATTTTCCAATTCTTTATCTAATTGATTTCCAGCTAAAACAACTTTTGCCCCATGATCAAGAAATTTATGTGCTCTTCTAGTAGCTACTTCACCAGTTCCTAAAATAAAAACATTACAATTCTCAGTTTTAAGATAAATTGAAGTCCAATTCATTTTAATCAGGATTCATCTAATGACTTAACTTTTAATAATTTCACTGCTTTTCTTAAATCATTATTACAATCATTTAATACTTTCAATGCTTCAGTTTTTGTAATATTAAAGTTATGGGAAAGAGCTATTGCATTTTCATCCATACTACTTCCTTCTACACCTACCAATGCCTCAGCTAATTGTTTTTTTAAATCCAAATATTCATCTGGGGTCATATTAATATTTTTCAATGTAATATCACGTAAAGGGCAAGGTTTAGAAGGTTTACAACACCATACAAGAGATCCAAAACAAGTTCCAGAACCTTCTCCTAATCTGGTTTCTTTTGCAAATTTATTTTTAATATCAATATATTCCTGAGGAGTTAAATTTACTTCATCTAATGCACCCATAATTGGACATGGTTTTACAGGTGGACAGCAGAAAGCTAATCCTCTCTTATCTCCTCCTCTACAAATATGTGAAGGAGCATCATCCCAACTCATAATCATTCTCCATAAATATTCAATTATTAATAACTATATTTCATATTCTTTTTAAAGTTTTGGTAGATATTTTAATAAATGTTTCTCAGATATTTTATTCTTTTTTTTCTTTGAATCTTATAATCTTCATTTTGATAGTTAATTATACATAATCAATATGATTTTTTCAAGAATTTTCTTTTTGAAACTTCAGTTTCTCAAATGGGAATGGAGGAGCTGTTTTTTGGTCTGGTGCTAATGGTACATTGTCTAATTGTAATTTCATCAATAATATTGCTAATACTAGTAGTGGTGGTGCTATTTATTGGTCTGGTGCTAAAGGTATTATAACTAAATCTAATTTCATTAATAACAAAGCCGAATATGATGCCGGTGCTGTTGCATGGGCTGGTGCTAATGGTACTATGAGTGATTCTACTTTCACAGGTAACAATGCTACCCAGTGGGGTGGTGGAGGTGTTTGGTGGAATGGTGCTGATGGTATTTTATTTGCTTGTAATTTTACAGATAATCGTGCTGGAGCTTCTGGCGGTGGTCTTATATGGTATCGCGGTACTAATGGTAAATTAAAAGATTCAAATTTCATTAATAACACTGCTAATCGTGAAGGTGGCGGTGTTGCATGGGCTGGTGCTAATGGTACTATGAGTGATTCTACTTTCATAGGCAACAACGCTCCTTCTGGTGGTGGTGTTTGGTGGAATAATAATGAAGGTATTTTAACTAATTCTAACTTTACTGGTAACACTGCTAACCGTGGAGGTGCTATTTACTGGAATGGTGCTAATAATACCATATCATATTCTAATTTTACTAAAAACAATGCTCCTAGTGGTGGAGGTGCTATTTACTGGGATGGTGCTAATAGTACTTTAACAGGTTCTTATTTCAATAGCAATACTGCTAATTCTCATGGTGGAGGTGCTATTTCCTGGCTTGGTGCTAATAATACTATATTTTATTCTAATTTTACAAGTAATGCTGCTATATGGGGTGGTGCTATTTTCTGGATGGGTACTAATTGTATATTATCTAGTTCTAATTTTACTAATAATAATGCTACCGAAGGTGGTGCTGTTTATTGGCGTTCAAATGCTGTAAATGGTACTTTAACATATTGTACTTTCATAGATAACACTGCTAACCGTGGTGGTGCTGTTTTTGGTTTTAGTACTAATGGTAATCTAACTCATTCTTCATTTATTGGTAACGATGCTACTCAGAGTGATGGCGGAGGTCTTTATTGGTCTGGTAATAATCTCACTTTAACTGATTGTACTTTCACTAGCAATACCGCTAATCGTAATGGTGGAGGCGTTTTTTGGAGAGTATTTAATACTAACAATAATATGATTGATTGTAACTTCACTGATAATCATGCTCTTCATGGTGATAATGTCTATTGGTATCTGACTGTAGAGGACTTTTTAAACAAATACAATCAAATCAATGATTATGATTATGTCATGATTCAAGCAAATAGTGTTGGGACCCCCTCAAGTACTATTAGATTAGATAAAAAAGGAATAACCATCTCCAGTGAAAGCAATGCGATCTTCGATGCAAAAGGTGGAAATTTTCACTTTGAAGTTACTGGAGACAACGTTTTAATACAATATTTAACTTTCCGAAACTTCAATTTCACCTCTAATGGAGGAGCAATACAGTGGGAAGGAAATGATGGAACACTAAAAAATTGTAACTTCATTAATAACACCTCTGGTGCTGGTGGTGCTGTTATCTGGAATAGTGCTAATGGTATTGTAATTGATTGTATTTTTAATGGTAACACTGCGAAGGATTCTGGTGCATGTATTTATTGGGTTGGTATTAATGGTACTATAACTGGTTCTACATTTAATAATAACATTGCTACTGTTCGTAGTGGTGGTGTCCACTGGCACGGAGATAATGGTACTATAATTGGTTCTACTTTTAATAATAATGTTGCAGGTAATAGTGGTGGTGCTATTTTCTGGTTCGGTGCTAATGGTAGTTTAAAAGATTCAACTTTCACAAACAATACTGTTACACAATATGATGGAGGAGCTATTTATTGGGGTGGTGCTAATGGTATTATAACTAGTTCTACATTCAATAATAACACAGCTAGACTTGGTGGCGGTATTACTTGGGGTGGTGCTAATGGTAATATAATCAATTCCATTTTCAATGGCAACAATGCAAGAAGTAATGGTGGTGCAATCAACTGGTTTGTTTCAGGATCTATGAAAGAATGTACTTTCACTAACAATAAATGGACAAACTCCAATAGCAAATCTAATGGAATTTGTGCTAACAACAATTTAAACATCGAAGGTGGAAAAGGTATAATAGACATAGTCATCACAGGAACACTATCAGGAATTTCAATCGTAGTTTTAAACAATGAAACATATTATTATCCCCCAAATACGAATA
>OGXX01001660.1_pt1 | contig 22018 bp, 28 predicted proteins | sample 1576301 | NCBI WGS metagenome assembly OGXX01 (sample SAMEA3541469, study PRJEB24748) | human gut metagenome | biome: human gut; feature: human-associated habitat; material: faeces | place: China | collected 2012
TTGATTCCGCCACGTTTGCAAGCTTCCGCCATCTCTTTTATGAAGTCGCGCTTGCCGGGGGTGGTCGACTCACGACCCATTGGGATACCGACGTTCAAACAGAACGCGGATCCTGTCAACAACAGACTTATGCTCGGGGTGAGTCGAATCGAGGAAGGCCGGATGACGCTGCAGTTCCTGAATCTGAGAATCAAGATCTGCAGGGGTATCCGGTTGTCCACCGAGATCCAAACCGAGTTCTTCATGCATCTGTTCACCAATACGAACGAACATATTGACGAATGCAGGGTTGCGACCCAGACTCGTCTTGTTCACTTCGTCAACCAGCTTTTCGCCACCCAGGGTAAACAGAGCACGCTGTGCAATGGTAATCTTCGAGTCGTATGCCTGACCATATTCCTTACGAAGCATATTTTCGCACTGCTTCAGTTCGGTATCTTGGTCCATAGTTCTCGAAGACATAGTTTCACTCACGTTAGCCACAAAGGCCTGCATAAGTGCCGTCGCCTGTCGGTCATTAAGACCGAGATTGTGCGCCGTGGGCTTGAACCATTTAAGGTCCTCTTCCAGGACTGATACTATATCCTCAGGAAGCTGCATTTGCTTAAGAGCATCAGCATTGAGAGAATAATCATCAGGCGTAGCAGGGCGCCCAAGGCGGTTATAGACGTCTTGCCAGTCTTCATCGGTCTTCGGTACCGGAATTTTATCGCGTCCAATGAGCGATTCCGCATGAACGTAGGCCTGAGCAAGATTGTTGACGTCCTTAAACTTCTCCAGACTCTTGCTTCCCTTCAGTTCCTCAGGGAGCTGGTCAAACCAACTCCCTGAGGCCGGAGGATTGCCAGCCTGAGTGCTAGGAGCATCAGCGGGGGCTGGCGGCGGGGAAGCCGGCTGGGAAGGGGCCGGAGAAGTAGTGGTGGATCCACCACCAGCGGCAATTTCGCCGCCAGAAATCGGAGTGGGATTATCCATTAGAGGGTCCTTCCATCTTCGACAAGCGCCATAATGCGGAGAACCACGTTTCTCTCGCCTTCGCGCATGTTCATAAGGTTTGTGTTAACGTCAAACGTGGGACGGTTAATCCAATGAGCCTGTTTAAGGTCTTCCAGAACCAACTTACCATCGGTCGTATTAAACAACCGATTATAAGCCCGGATGACCTCGGCTTGCTTGGCTTGTCTCTGTTCAAATGAGAGTTCTGCCATTTACTGCTCCATCTGGCCCAAGGTATCCATACCCGAGGCAATGTTGTTCATACCGATACCCGCATTCTTGATCTGCTCTGCCATTTGGGCCTGCTGCTGAGCTTCTGCTCTCGCTTGCCGGACTTCTGCAGTTTCAGAATCATCTCGCAAGTATTCAGGATTGATCGAGTACATGTCGCACACACCTTCCACAGTCTTGTCAGTATTGAACTTGTCCATCGCGGCAGGATCAAATGACAGGAACGGAGTAAGGACTTGCATAGCTCTGGTAAGGTTATTAGCCTCAACCTGTTGCTGAGCTTTTGCAATGGGCGATGTATACACAATCTGCAGTTTCACACCAGGCTGCATCAACTCCTCAGGAGGAGTATCAAATTTGCCTGCTCTCATAAGAATACCAAAACACCGAATGATCAGAGGCGAGAGAAGCTCATTCTCAGCGCGGCCCACAACCGGGCCCATAAGACGAAGCTTCTCTTCAGTCCTCTGCATGACCTCAGTAGCGGTCATTTGGGGCCCTATGTTCAGCTGAAGCTGGTCCACAAAGAAGATTTCCCGAATGCGCATCTGAAGGTCTTTAATGATATCAAGACCAAGATCAGGGCGTCCACCTGTTTGCATAGGAACTACGCCCTTAGGATCCATGGAGCCGGTACGATAATAGTTAATCGCCGCAGGCTTGGTCGAGATGGGTGACACAAAACCCTGGTCCGGAATCATAAGAGCCGGATCAATCATTTTCTGTGCCGCACGCAGATTAGTCGAAACTATCTGCTGCAGCATCCGGAGATCGGGAAGAGCATTGGAACCTGGGCCACGACCATACGTCTCATGTGATGCTTTATAGAATCTCGCTACCATGAAAGGACGTTCATTGTATCCCGATTCCTGAATGACAAGTCCATGCTTCGTGTCCACATACGTGGATTTGTAAGGCATGGCCTTGGCTGCTTTGATGCTGAGGGGGTCTGCTTCAATGTTCGGAGCCACCACATGGAGGATCTCAAACTTGGTGCTCAGTTCCCCATCATCATACGCCTTAACGATCTCCGGATGCAGGTTAGCCTTACCGAACGCCTCGACCAATTGAAGGACGGTGCGTCTGTATACTCGGTAGAGCGACCCAATCTGCCCCTCAGCGTTCTCTGCAAAATAGCATTCAGAGAGAGGCAGAGAATTGATTTGAAGCCCAGTCAGATCCTTTTTCTCTGTGACAAACATGCACATGTTGCCATACGCGCCATATGAGCGATACCCTTCATGAAGAGAAGTAGTAAAGCCCGACTGAGGACGCTGAATTTCATAGGCCATGATGCGCGTTACATCTGCCAACCATCTTTTGACTGCCGAGTTATTTGCCAGTTTCTGATTGGCTACACTCAGGTCAAACCAGGGCGATGCAGGGTTTGTCAACAAAGAATAAAAGCCTGATGCCAACAGCTCATTAGAATGAATACCAGTCGAGTCGTACACACGAGGGTCGGTGTCTACTCCCTCAGTCTGATACTGCGAGAGAAAAGACATATCGAAAGGCATCACTACTTTGGCAATTTTTTGCCAGTGAGCTTCAAAATTCGCCCTATCAGACTTGAGCTGAGACAAGCGCTTAATGATACGCTTGACTTCATCCCGCTCTCGCTGAGAGACCTCTGTGGAACGACCTACTGTCATGAATTAGCTCCCAGAGCCTAACGTAGGCTTCTTGATCTTGATATTGGACGACTCAGGTTGACTAAAAATAGTCGCCGGACGCCCAGAGGCAAAAGCCGTGTTCTTGTTTCGCTGAGCCGCGTTACGCTTTTCTTCTTCAGTCAGTTCTTTGACTTCTGCCTTAGGCTGCGTATCTTCAGCAGCCTGCGACTTGTTGTACGCCGCCCGCTGCTGAGAGTACGCCACCGGGTCAAAATAGCTCAACACAGGATTGGGTTGCTGTGGCGCAGGAGTAGCCTCAGTCCCGCCCTCACGAACAAAGAATGATCTGATGATAGACGACCCCTGACTCGGTGTCTGAGTCTCAGGAGTCGGAGTCGGAGTCTGTCCCTTGCGCATGAAGATAGACGCAATATCAACGGCGATGCCATGACTACATCCCAGAACCCAGAATGGGTTTCTTCGTCTTGATGTTTGTGTCGCCCTCACCACTGGTGAAAATGGTGGCCGCTCTGCCCTGCTGTAACCGCTGCTGCTGGTCTCTAGCACGTGCATCAGCTGCTGCAGCCTTGGCCTCAGCAGCCTCCGTCGCCTTGCGCTGCTCCTCGAGCTGGGCCTCATAGGCAGACGTATCAGGCTTGGAAGAACCACCACCAAAAATTTTCTTTACTGTTCTACCCATGTTATTCTCCATATGTCAACGGATTATAATCATAATCTCGTGTACGTTGAGGCAGAGTGCGTGTTGCAAACTCTTGGTAACGCTCATGCTGCGCCATCATTCTGAATGCGTCTGCGTAATGTGACATCCAATCATGAACTGGCGCCCCATATGTTTTTGTTCGCGCGTCATATTGCGCACGATAGCCCTTCAAGGCTTCAATGCCTTTTGAGCATTTGTCTTCACTAAACCAACACCTGGGGAGTATATTACGGGCCATATTGATCCCATCTTCCACAGGTATGCGCTTATTGACACGTATGTCTTGGAGTCCCAGGTCCATCAGTGTCTGCTTGCGACTGCGACCAGAAGATAACTCTCTGACTTCAACGTCATGAGGGAGGATATGGTATCCATAGGCATATGGACGTTGATTGAGCAGACGCACATAGTAATCCAGAGCATGTCCATTATCATGGATACAATCAAGGATTCTGATTTCGCTATGCACCTTCTGATACAGCCATATGACTAACTCGTCATCAATGCCCAGGTCCCACGCCGTATTGACCAAGAGATTGGGCTCCCATGAAATGGTAGGGAGTATGTGTGACGAGATGGCCTCCATACGCTCACCGTAATATGCACCAACCAATGCAGCCTCATATGAGCAATAAAATTCTTGTTTTGCTAGGGCCGGAGGAAGACCGGCATCGATTTCCTCTTGTACCTGCTCCTCTGTCATCACATGGGTGTCATCTATGGTCGCTTTGGAGTAAAACCAGTCGTCGGAGGTACGTGCGTACAGGTCCATTTCCCACTGGTGGTTATGACCCCGAGGCGTCCCATTAAACAAGGCCCACCCATCGTTTTCGAGTAGAATGGGGCGCAGGTAGTGCCAAGCCTCAGGCTTATGCAACGAAAACTCTGAAAATATGACGCCCACGGGGTTCGTACCCACAATGGAATCGATATTGTCTGACCCAAGGAATCTAATAAATGAGCCATTGGCGAGTTCTAAGGTCATCTGCTGATTGTCTTTGCGAACCCACAACTCTTTAGGGATGTGCTCTATCAGACGAAACCCTGTTTTGTCCATCCCTTCCCAGATGATCGCGCGCGCCTGTTTATAATACGGAAGAATATAAAAATAGGTTCCAACGCGTTTGATCGACTCTCTGGCCAGAATATTAACAAACACTTTATCTTTGCCGGCCCTTCGATGCCACACAGCCAACCCACGCTTATATCCTTCTGCCAGGCAATTGTACAGAGGAATTTGATAGTCACGCGGCGTAAAATTGCGTGGTATGGTTATGACTTTTGGGGCTATGGCCATGACGAAGGTCCCTAGTTTGAAAATGTATTGACTACTTCTATTTTCATCCCACTATCATTAGATTTGTTCTGTGATACCTGTGACAAAATAGCCGCAACAGTTGCCTGATTGAGGGTAGCCTTAGTTTTTGCAAGAAGGTCGAGCTTTCGAGCCGCATTGGGGTCATCTGCATCCATATTTGATGCTAATTCAGCTACTTTTTGCAGAAGAATGAGTTCAGTTTGTGCGTAAATAGGCGCAAAGGCCATCTGTTTACGCATTATCACTTCAATCAGTTGGTCCCTTGCGTCGTCTGCGTTCTTCGAAAAACTGGAAAATTTAGTCGGGGCCTTTATGTACTGCCCATCAGCTATCATCATTTTGACCATGGTGGGCGCGAGACCGACAAATGGGGCGATTTCATCCGCCTCAAAGCCGAATATCTCATACAGCAACCTAACTTGCTGCTGCATATTGTCACACCGGGTCGAAATATCCATGATTTTCTCCTTACATAAGTACCATATCAAGTATTTTGGGAAATGTACACAAGAATTTTGGCCACGTCTCTAAACTCATTAGTTCTAAAGCCCTGAGTTATGGAACTCGGAGCTTTAGAACTCAGTAGTTCTATAGAGGTGAAATTGGCATGAGGGGTGAGTTCTATAGAGAAAAATGTGGAAATGATAAAATACCAAGGCCCCTCATGCTTTTTCTATAGAACTCGAGTTCTGTGCATAGAACTCATGTGTTATGAGGATTCTTCGCATGACGTGCACGTATAAGGAGTTATCAACAAATGTTGTAGAGAAATAGGAAAAAGAGACAAATATAATGCGGGATGACCTAAGAACTACTTTTTCTCCGCGTCCTTGCCCCCGGGGCCCCCAATTTTTCTAGAAAAACATTTCTTTATGACATAATTCATACCTGAACAGCAAAGTATTTAGGTATTTCTCATATCATGTGCATTATAATGGTTCCTCTATCATTTTCTTTCAATCTATCCTCCTCATAACACTATTATTCTTAATGGGACGGTCACGTTGTTCCCTAATACCCCATTAAGAATAATAGTATTACTCGTCGGATCTGGCGTTGCCAGCCGATTGAAAGAAAATGATAGAGGAACCATTATAAGTTCCTCTATCACAGCCTTTTAATTCTTCACCGATTACACCCTTACGATGTCCACAGGATCCGCGTCGCTGTCCTCAGCTCTGTCATAAAACACAAAATACTCGCCCTGTCCCATATAAACTCCTATCGCGTAATAAGAAACGTCTCCTCAGCTCTTGTCGTCCATCCAGTATACATTACGCATCGTACTTCTTCAACTTCTCCATCTTTTCTATAACGCGGTTAATTTCCTTCCACCCTTCTACCACGCCCCTGCCCATGAGCCTTTCTAACTCCACTTCCCACTCTTCTATCTCAATATAGTCTCTCTCCATCTTGTAAGTGTCTTCAATCATATCGCGCATAACAATCTCCATACTGCAACTAATTTTTCTCAAGCTATCTACCAGGGTCATGTTTTCGTTCATGTTCATGTTCTTCTCCTTTCGTTTAAATAGACTTTATCAGAATCATTGATAGATGTCAACAATGTTCTTTTATTCACTTGCGTACAGCGTGGTGGCTCAATCAAATTATTTTACTCGCATTCACCTTCCGGTGAACGCAAATAAAATAATTTGATTCATTCGCAACTATTAGGCCCGCTTCGCTAGTATAGTATTCGCTACGGCTCTTCGTTTCGGGTTCCACCCTCACTTACAAGCCTAATCGCTCATACAGCTAGCGCTGCTACGCTGTAACTGAACATATACGAGCTTGAGGCTCCGCCTCAACTCTTGATAGTGGAAGCTCGCTCATGTTATTCGCTCGAATTAGCAGATACGCTTCGGGACTCCGCCCTTGCTTCTCGTGAGGTGTTTCACCGTTGGTTCAACCATTGGGACAATGTGTCACTCTGTTCCACAGATAATAGCGCTTCACTTTGTTCAGCTATGATGATATGGTTCACTCCCGTTCACCGTACCACCAGATCGGCCGCCGCGGGCAAGACGGACCAGCTGATCGTGCGTTCAACCGGGTGTCACTGACAGCTGATGACAGACACCCACTGATTGAGCATTCAGGAGTCACCCGCAGTCACCTACCCCTGATTGAGCATTCAGGAGTCACTCGCTATCATTAGCTGTCACTGACCCATGAGGGTTGCCCAGGTCCTGAGGTGCCCAGGTTTTGGCGTGTACAAAGTCTGCAATACATGATAGAATGAATTGCAGGACAACCCAAGTCCTCAATTATACCCGTATAGAGAAAGCAAGATGGACAGAAAATATTTTTAAATTTTATTCAGAAAAGGGTTTACAACCCTCTAGAATAGGCGTATACTGAATTCAACAAATGAGCGTGATGACGCTAAATAAATTCTAACCATTAGGAGATCTACCATGACCATCAACGAACTCAACAATCTGTCGCTCGAAGCCCTCAATGCCCTCTCTCATGAAGACTTGGTTCTCGCGGTACAGACGTATCAGCAGAAGTTCAACAATCCTGATTCTATTAAGAACAAGATTCAGGCGGCCCTCGCCAATGGCATTCATATGAGCATCAAGGAACTTGCTGAGACCTGCAACACGTCGCCCGCGGTCATTAGCTCCAATTTGTCCTATCTCAAGAAGGCGGGCATCATGATTGCCACTGACCCGCTTGGCAAGAAGTTCATTTGGGAAGCTGCTTCTTAATCAGTAAAAATTCTCAATTTTAAGGCTCGCATTTCACGATGCGGGCCTTCTTTTATACTCAGGATTCGGGGACTCGCGGATCTGCTCTTTCAGAAAAACTCTCAGCAAAATATTGGCATAACGGAGGGCAAAAAATATTCGAGTGACGCGGAAAACCGCTCAGGCCTCCGCACTTTCATTTGGGCACTTCATAAGCCCTTATATTTATTATATTATTTTATTATTATTAAGTAATAAAGTGATAAAAGTAATAGAAATACATATACAACCTAATAAAAATGAGTTCTAAAGGGCATATATATAGGAAGGTTTCCGGGAGAAGTGCCACTGTTTTCCGCTTTCCCCCGATTCTCATATATTTCAAGTATTTAGGCCTAGTTGATTCTCATAAGAGAATTTCGCTGTGACATAAATACCTGAAATTATTAACCTCAAGGGGAAAAAATTAAATGGTTGAAATGCTTGCCTTTAATTTTTATATATACTTTTATCGGAAATAACGTCCAAAACACTTGATTTAATTAAACAAAATCAAGTACCTGAAATTATTATATTCTCCGTAAATATTTGAATTAATTGGGCGCCTCATAAACAGTTAAAATACTTAACTTTGATAAACGTGTTCATCGTATTCATGAAAAACGTCCAAAGCACCTGATTTAACTAAGCATTTTTAAATACCTAAAATTATTGTATTCTCCGTAACTATCTGAATTAACTGAGCGCCCGATAAAGGGTTGAAATACTTAAATAAAAAAAAAGTATGTACATCATAATAAAAATTTGTTATGATGTTTGTACAAAGCTTGTACAAGGCTGATTAATTTACGGAGAAAAATCATGGGTATGACGCGTTCTGAAGTTATGGCAGTAGTAAAAAATATCAAGAGCACGACCCCCGTACTTGATGACAGAGGTCAAAAATTAGCCATTTGTCTTTATGCTGCGGGATTCCCTGTCTCAGATATTGCAGCGTATCTGAAAGTAGATAGGTATCGTATTTACCCCTTTCTGAAGCCATATCAGGCAATCCAGGGAGCGTTAATGACAGAGCTTTGTGAGACCTTTATCCCTGCTTTTATGTCTGACATTTTCGAAGCCATGGAGCGGTAATTAATGGCTATCAACACACAAAATATCCCTGCTACTCTAGCGTCTATTCCAAATTGGACACGATCCACTGGCGCGGATAATTCGCCACAGGCTAAGGTCCCTCTGTGGGCAAACCCTCAAGATGCTCCACGCAGTGAAACCGGTCAAACCCTCATTTCTCTGCTGCCTTTCCTGACAGAGCATCCGACATTCAACGCAGGAATCTTTACGTCCATTTATAATCAACTGATTGTAGTGGACTTAGACGACCCCCAAGTTTGTCAGCGGTACCTTGACCAGCATGACCCAACTCTTACCTCGCTTCTCCCTAACACATATACGGAGTTTTCTTTAAACAATAAGCTGCACCTTTACTACCTGTACCAGAACAAATCATTTCAGTATCCTGCATATTGTAAGCACCCCATCACGACTCCACTGGGTGAAGGACAGACATCAATCCATAGCAATTTCATGGTTGTGACAGGAAAGGTGGCGCCAATTTCTTCGCCCACGCTTCACGTTCTGACTGATGAAGAGTTTCATGCTATCACTGACCTTCCTACCACATACGAGGAGCGCGCACAAGCCCGTAAAACCGCTCTTATACCTTCTACTACCACCAACTCCACTGCAACCATTGACTCACCTGAGGAATTTGATGAGCTAATTCAAGCACTGAAACTTATTCCTCTTAATCAATCACCTAAAGTCAAGCTCGCATGGGAAGCCTTAACTGGTCGCACCTATGAGCATTATGACTTTTGGTTGTCAATCGGGATGGCCTTACACTCATCAGTTTCACAAAAGTTGGCGATGAAGGCGGCTATGTCATTTGATGAGTGGTCCGCTACAGATCCCACACATTATACTGGTAGCGATTCATGTATTCAAAAATGGTCGTCATTTAACGCTATACCTCATGATAGATACCTGACTAAAGCTACAATCTTTGCTCTCGCTCAAGAGCTTAGAATGCAATTCCCTGTTATGCGCGTCTCACAAAAAGGCGCCAGAATTCCAGATATTGAGGCAATAAAAAACTACCTTTACTTCATGAAGTATTATGACCTCAAGATCTATTCTGACTTTCAGAGCTATTACATCTCTGGAGATGCGGAGATATTGGCTAAACACTTTAATCTGCCATTTGTATTACCACAGATGATGGGGCCATTTGATGGGAGAGACTTTAAGACACGAATGACGGTATTAGTGCAGGAGACGATGTTTCCTCATGCACATATATCTCTTAAAACAGCGCAAGGCATAGGGAAGATAATGATAGAACAGGCTATTCAACCTAATATCTTTGATATGTGGTTGAAGTCACATGAGTCGCTGACGCCGCAGTATTCTACAAATACGCGTCCGCTGCTGCCTGTCCCGCCGCGCACACCACCTCATACCTGGTCACCCACTCTCGACCAACTCATGACCTTTATTGAGTTTGATGAGTCACAGGACATGGAGGTGGCGCGAGCCATATTCTATGCGTCGTTCATGCTCATAATAAAACTCAATTGCTTTCCTGAAATTGGGATGGACTCTGCAGAAGGCTTCTTGTACTTGACCGGGCCTCAGAGCTCATACAAGTCCACATTTTGCGAGTCTCTGGTGCCTCAGGCGCTTAAGAAATACCTGGTCAGGTCTCTCACAAGCGTCATACGTAGTGAAAAAGGGCTCCGGGACTTCCAGTTGGCCCTGGCCTCATCTTCATTTTTGGTGATAGATGAGGCAGAGGGATTCATCAATTTCCAGGAATCCAGCTCCCAGTTCAAGGCCATTATGTCAAAAGCATGGTTGGATGTGACACCAATCTACTCTTCAGACTCTATACGCCTCCAGCGCAAGGCCTTTGTATTGGGCTCATCCAATGACTATGAGCAGCGGATGATGCGCAATGGCACTCGCAAAATGTGGTGGGTGCGTGTCCAACATATCCATACTGAGGACCTCATATACTTCAACTGGCACGCTTTCTATCGCCAGATGAAGCTAGAATTTGAACAACTGGTAGCGCAAGGTAAGCAGCCCTGGATTCTTCCTCAAGACATAATGAAGCAGTTAGATGAGTCAAATGTGCAGGGTACAGCCATGACTGAGGTCGATATGATCTTGAGAGAGTGCTTCCCGGTTGATGATTCATTTGATCCAAGAGAAATACTGCTCAATATAACCAATGTTCAAACGTCTAAATTGTTACTAACAGCCAAGCAATTGACTACTCTCATTCAGATGAGATGGCCAGATTTTCGTGGTAGTCTCCCTGCAATAAAGAATGCTGCACGTAGATATGCCATGGAATACTTACAAACTGGTGTTTCGCAATCGGTAGCGTTACCTTTTAAGTCAGCACGTTTTATTGATGGCGTAGTACAAATAGGCGCAGGTCGCACTCTTAAAACCTATTATGTGGTTCCATGGACGTTAGAAGAGGTACAAGCCAAAGCCTTTAAAGAGTTCATAACCAAATAAATCAACTAAAAATAATGATGTTATAGCAGTGTACATCAAAACAGATTCGTGCTATTCTATATTTATGAATGAAACGAATAGGAGGCTTATTATGAATAGCACGAATCTGACAATGGAAGAACGGGCGCAAATTCAGTTTTATGCGCATATGGCCTTAGAACCAATGGATGATCAATCTGCAGTCTGGAATTCTATTCCTGAGGCAGAAGGTTACAATTGTCCTTATTCTAAGCATGTTGCAGCGCTCCAACAGCGCGCAGATGAAGACACCTGGGGACGTATAGGCGGAGGCCTGCAGCATTATTTTCTGCTTCAGCTCCATCATTTGGACAATCAGAAGGCCCATTCCGTGGCAAAGGCGTGCAGGATATGTCTATGGTAAACTGGACTCGGCTCTCATTCGTGGTCTTCCACAGTGCGGCAGTGGTGTATATTCTCATTAATGATTGGCGTGGAGCATTCATAGCAGTCATTGCGCCAATCGTACTTAAGAGGTGTTACCCTCATGACTAATATGCGAATCTTCTTCATTCTCGTTGGCGTTCTCCTCATTATACTGGCATTCACATGCGACATGAGCCCGCGTGGGCAGGCGCAGAGCCTAGGTCTTGGCATCGGTCTCACCATTTTCGGCGGTATGCTGGAGGACTACTGATGCTATATTTATGTCATTTATTAACTGACACAGGCAAAGAGGTGCTTGGCAACAGCCACTGGGTGATCAAATCTCATAGAACGCACATGGTTGGAGACCTGCTCTTAGCGTGGCATGACCATTATGGCCTGTGCACCTTCTCGGTACAAGGCCTACCCTATCTTCGCAACGACAACCTTGAAAGTATAGCAATTCCTGCTGTATATAACATGTTAGAGCTAAAGGAGCTTCTCGATGAGTAACGCAAAGCACGCCAAGTATTCCCCTTCTCAGTTGTCTCGCATCATTGCATGCCCAGGTTCTGTCTTCATGAGCGAGGGGATTGAGCAGCTCCCAACTTCGCCCTACGCTGCCGAGGGGACCATGCTCCACAGCTACATGGAGCAGTATATTGATTCCAACACCATGCCTGATGTGCGCACTGATTACAAGGTCCTCTTGGAACGGTGCATGGACTACCTCACGTCCATTCGTGACAACAACAGTGCGATCTTTACTGAAATGTATATGATTTCCGCTGTTGAAACGGATGTGGCTGGTACTGCTGACGTGGTGATGATCAATCCCACCACGTCAGCAGCACACATCGTCGACTGGAAGTTTGGCGGCGGCGTGCATGTGGCTGTGCTGGACAATCCTCAATTCCTCGCATATGCGTGGTTGTTGTTGGAAAAGTTTCCGTCTATTAACCAGGTGACTGTGCATGTCGCGCAGCCTCGCCTCGACAACTTCGATTACCAGACTGTAACACGAGAGTACGTGGATAACTGGTACAAGTCCGTTCTTTCGCCGGCTCTTAGAACAGCAGAACGGATTGACAATCCTGTGCTTATGCCATCTCTTGACGCATGCAGGTGGTGCAGAGCCAATGCTGTGTGTCCTGCACGACATGCCCAGGTCAATCAGCAGGCCGCTGAAGCCTTCGCCATGTACGCGGATATTGAGGCGCAGCGCGTAGACCATGAGAAGATCGCGGAATTCTATGCCAAGATTCCGTCTTTTGAAAACGCCATTAAGGCCGTCAAGGACTATGTGCGCACCCAATGTTATCTGAAGGGGGCAGAAGCTATCCCAGGTTACAAGGTAGTCCAGGGACGAGGGTCACGCAAGTGGTCTGTATCTTCTGACCGTGTCATTCAGTTCATGGAACAAAAGGGCATCGATGCCAGCGAACTGTTTGACGCTGACCTCAAGTCTGTAGCAGCCATTGAAAAGCTGGTTAAGGGCCTTAAGACTGACCCTGAATTCAACAAGCTCTATCAGACTGAGTACGGCGCGGCATCTATTGTGCCTGCGTCTGACCCACGTCCTGCTATAAGCCTCACTCGAGACGCGGCGACTGTCTTTGCATCCGTGGCAGATACCGAGGAGTAGCGATGAATAGATGGACATTGTGGAGCAAGCAGCCGCCTACGGATGCCAAGCTAGTATATCGCTGGCGTATCCCCGCACAGAAGATTCTGGGACTGGTCATGCAGCCGGAGTGGTCGGATAAAATCTTTTCCTTCCCATGCAAACCTGATATTTATTGTCCGAGTTGTGCGAAATGGGATGGGTGGAATTGGCATATCCCCAATGGGCTGGAATGGCGCGTTGCGTCGCCGGATGAGCCGGAAGGGGAAAAGGGAGTCGTATGGGGCGGCCTTGACTTGCTTCCATGCCCATTCACCGGGAAACTTCCGACTGTAATCTATCATGGTCGATATATCGGTGCTCCACCATACCATGCTGAGTGGCTTGGCATAGAATCGTATATTGTAAGATCTATCGGATGGTATAGTGCTAAAGATATGCGCGACGCATGGAATACGCGTAAGAAATAACTAAGGATGTCTTTGCATCTGTGGCAGATACGGAGGAGTAGCGATGAAAGCTCAACAAGATTACGCATATGTCAACCTGGAAAGGTATTGTATTGTCTGTGGTAAGCTAGGTACTGTAGCCTGGCTTGATGACGACAACCCTGACGAGGTATATGATACTTGCATGTGTGGTATGTGTACCTTCGGAAGCGCTGAAGATGATGACTACCATACATGGGCCTGGGGTGCAATCAATCCTAAAACTAAAGAGGTAACTGAGGTATGAAGCTCTATTATTACGGCGTAAAGTTCTTTAAGTATGCGGAAGGAACTGACTCTGACCATATGTCCGATAAAGTATACTCATATCAGGCCACATTCAAGTGCAATATCGGCGACCTGGTGGTAGCTGAGTGCCGCGATGGGTATAAGATTGTCAAAGTCGTAGCCGATGGATTTGAGTATAAGGAAAAGGCTTCGGCGTTTCTTATCTGCAATGTTACCAATCATATTGCAGACGTAAATGCAGCACGTAATTTTTTGTTTCGTATGACTGCGCTCAGAAAGGCTATGGAAACTCGGTTGACGGAATCCAAATTCCTTGAAATGTGTTATAACATGGCAGAGCAAGATCCCGATCTCAAGCGTCTTTTGGATGAATACACCGCTCTTTTGCCTAATGTTACTGAGGAGTAACATAACTTTGGAACCCTACACCAGAGAAAATTTTTCTAAAAAGGGTTTACATCAAGATGAAATTAAGGCATATTAAATTCACATCAAGCGTCTAAAACCAACACAGGAGCATTATCATGGAATTTGCTAACAAGCGTGAACACACCCTGTGGCTCATCGAACAGGGCGGCGCCACCAACGAAATCATCGAAGAGACGGTCGGTATTTCCAACAAGAGCCGCGGCACGATCTTCGCCCAGTTGCGCCTCATGGGCAAGTATCCCCTGGTCGACGAAAACGGTGTCTACCGCATCGGTACCGCTGATGAATTCGAAGCCAAAAAGGCCGCCGCTGCTGCCAATCGCAAGCCGACCAAGACCCTTACGCCTGAAGAACCCCTCGCCCGGGCTAAGAAGCGCGAAGCCAACGCTGCCAAGGCATTGACCACCGCCGGCGCGCGCCTCAACATGAACCCCGATTCCCGTGAACTGCAGCTGCGCCATCGCATCGCTGAGCTTGAGCTTGAGCTCGCCAGCGTGCTGCTCTCTGAAGTCGAAGGCCAGCCGAATCAGGACCTGGACGTGGAAGTCACCGCTGATACCGCGGATGATGAACTCGTTTAAGGCCTAGCCATGAGCATGACCATTATGATGGAAACCGCTTTAATCACGTCATAATCGCCACCTTATGGCTGCCCGCCCGAGTATAAGGTTGTTCTCGGGCGGGCTTTAAAAGGCGTCTTAATCTCCAACAAATGTTGTAGAGAGGTCTAATAATGCCGAAATACGATTCTGGGAAGCCGCAATTCTCGCTCATTGACCCCAAATTCATGCTTGAGTTTGCCCAGGTCATGACAATGGGCGCGGAAAAATATGGCGCGGACAATTGGAAAACTATTGAAAACGCCATCCCGCGATATAAGGATGCGCTTCACCGCCACATGAATGCGTTTGAGCAAGGCAAGATGGACGACGAAGAGTCTGGCCTTTCTCATCTCGCGCATGTTGCAGCTAATGCTATGTTTCTGCATTGGCTCGCTCATAATCCCCAAAATGATAGTGCAAAGTCTGTCGAAATGGGGTGCAAAAATTGTGCATATAACGCACTGAGCAACAATCTTGTCACCAATAGCAAGTGCGTTGCATGTACGTACTACAAGAACAATGGTAAGGGCGACAACAACTTTGTAGTCAAAGATTGTGCGGGTTCTTATGACCGTGCGGTAGAACAGCTCGTAATTAAGTGCTGTGATACCTGTAAATGGTCTTCTCGCCCTAAAGGGTACACGTGTAAAACATGTAATTACGGCAATAACTATGTGGCAGATCCCCGCTTTCATTGCCTTCTGATCTATAATCCTGTTCACCGCTCAATCGAAGGAGACGATAATGCTGAAGCCGTACGCTCCGAAAGTGCAAGTAATATGGTCGACCCCGCAGCCTGCGAATGTGGTTGCCCTGGCCGCCCAGCAAACGATGAAGAAGGACCCCGAGGTCAAGGGGAATCCGAGAGCCTTGTTGTCATTCTTGGTCTCGGCTGATCATCTCAATCCTGTGGAGCATGCGGTCATTTGCTTCCGCATTACCGATGTGTCTCGGGCCTGCTTTGACCAGCATGTGCGTCATCGCATTGCCTCGTACACGTCCAGCAGTCAGCACTACCAGGACTATACGTCCTATGACTGCTTCGTACACCCTTATGTGGCCAAAAGCAAGCACATGCAAAAGGCCCATGCCGAAGCCATGAACGCCTATGCTCTTCTTATGCAAGAGGGCGAAGCGAAAGAAGAAGCTCGTATGATGCTTCCCATGAGCGCCGGCGTCAATGTGGTTGCGACCATGAACGCACGCTCGCTCATTAACTTCTTGCAGCTCCGGCTTTGTCGCCGCAACGTTCAGGAAATGCGGATGCTGGCTACGGCTGTACACACTATGTGCTGCGACTGGTTTCCTGAACTGTTCTCAATGATCGGGCCGTATTGCTTTATGCACAATGGCCGCTGCAACCAGGGAAAGATGTCATGCGGATCTCCCGTCACCAGTATTATATCCAAGTAGCTACGGCAGTCGCGCAACGGTCTACTTGTATTGACAAGCAGGTCGGATGCGTGCTGGTAGACGAGAAGACAGGCAATATTCTGTCTACTGGCTACAACGGCAATCCCAAAGGCGTGTTCAACTGCTGCGATGAGAATTGTTGTGTTAAGAATGACGGCCTGCCTTGCTATGCTGTGCACGCCGAAATAAATGCCCTCATTCAGCGGTCAAGCAATGTGCCTTTTGCAGCGTATTGCACACTCGAACCATGTATCCAATGTACTGCGGCACTTATCAATGCTGGATGTACTAAAGTGCTGTTCGTGAATGAGACCAATCATAACAAAACCGGTCATGGTTTGTGGTCACGTGTACGGCCTGAAGATACATGGATACATATGGGGCTTAGCTATGGAAACTGAAAAGTCTCTCACTGCGGCAAATATGTTCGCGATGATTAAAGAGTATCATGAGATCCTTGGTTATCCGATTGCCAAGGAAGATCAGAACTCTACTGTACGGTCTGCTATTGACCGGCGCGATATGAACAATCAACTGATTGCGGCGCTTCATAATGAAGTGACCGAACTGCAAGAATCTACCCCTTGGAAGCCTTGGCGTCCGTTGGGCTATAAGTCCTACAATATGGACAACATGGCGGAAGAGGTGGTTGATATACTTTTCTTCTTGGGCGCATTCATGGAAAACAACTCGCTGTCGTGGGAGCAAGTTGAGGATGTGTTCAAGAGAAAGATGCACATCAATTATGAGCGCATCAAACTCGGCTATAGCAAAACTCGCTAACGTCAGGCTGCACGCAAACATTCTGACAAACCTTAATCTGACAAACTGGAGATTATTATGGCTATTACTCCCGAAGTTCGCCTCACGTATGTGTCCGTTGATGAGCCCAAAGCCAACATGAGCGGTGTGCTGAAGTACTCGGTTGGCATTCTGATTCCCAAAACCAACAAGGACGCCATCGACTGGTTCAAGCGCCAGATCGACGCGGCCATTGAAAAGGGTATCCAGAAGGGCAAGTTCAACAAGGCTGGGTCTCAGAATCCCACGTTCAAGTATCCTCTTCGTGATGGCGACGCCTATTACGAAATAGCTACGGACGACAAGAAGGATTCGCGAGCCTCTTATCGTGGCCACATGTTCGTGTCGGCGTCTTCCAATGACAAGCCGGGAATCGTTGACCGGTATGCCAAGCCCATCTTTGAAGAAGGCGCAATTTATAGCGGCGTATGGGCCATGGTTGATTGCAACTTCTTCCCGTTCAACAACAGCGGATCCATCGGCGTCGGATGCGGATTGAACAATATCATGAAGCGCCGCGACGATGACCGACTCGATGGACGCTCTGGTGACGCTACATCTGCATTTGCTGGTGTGGCTGATACCGAACCGGCCGGCGATGAAGATCTGCAATAACTAGTACAAAGGCCGGTAACACCCACGAGTTACCGGCCTTTCTTTTATCCACCTTTCTACAAAATTTGTAGGAGAGATTATGGCAATTGTTGAAAAGGGCGATGGATGTTCCGCGGGAATATCTAAGTTTTGGAGAAAAGTTCTTGGCACACCACCTGCGTGGGAAGGGTGTTGTGACAAGCATGATGAAGCGTACAACTGGGGTGGTACTGAAGCAGACCGCAAAGAAGCGGATAAAGCTCTCAGGGACTGCATGAAGCGCATGGGGCACGGCATTCGTGCACAACTCTATTACATAGCTGTACGTACCTTTGGCCGCAGTCATTTTAATTATCACTAACGCATAATAGGAGTAACCTCCATGCACATATATCTTGACTTTGAAACAGGTTCAGATGTGGATCTTATGGTAGAAGGCCGTGCACGATATATGCACCACCCTTCCACCTATGTCCAGATCTGTTCCTTTCAAATTGATGACGAGCCAATGATAACTGAAACAGTGCATACTGGCTTTCAATCATTTGCTAAAGCAATAAGTGAATACGTCATAACTAAGCAAGCAAAGATTGTAGCTTTTAATGCCCAGTTTGAAATGGACGTCATCCATTATATACTGGGCTTGGAGGTTACTCCTCATGATTTTATTGACGTTCAGGCGGTCTGTGGACGATATGGCTTGCCACAGTCTCTTGAAAAAGCTACAGCGGTCATGTGCCCACAGCAGATTAAAGATTCTGCGGGTTCTTCTCTCATTAAACACTTTTGTACCGTACCTAAACATCTCGCAAGTACCATTCTTACAGGTCCTCAGTGGAATCGTTATGTTATGTATAACATGCAGGACGTTACTTCTACTAAGGCACTATTGGCTGCACTGCCCTCTTCTTCTCTTTCTAAACGAGAACAAGCCATATGGGAACTTAACTGTGATATTAACGCGACAGGGCTTCCTATGGCGGTTGATGAAGCAGCCAAGATCCTTGAAGTAACTACTGTGTATATGGAAGAGCAGAACAATATTCTGCCAGACATTACCAATGGCAAAGTTACAAAGATAACTCAGGTTAAACGCATAAAAGAATTTATCAATGAGGTTATGGGATATGAATTCCTGGAAAGCCTTACAGCTGACAAGTTAGAAAAGGTAATGAATGATGAACACTTTCTTGAATTGCCTGATTCTGTTGTTAGCCTTATTGAACTGCGCGCTTCCCTTGGCTTGTCTTCGATCGGAAAGTATAAGCACATTATGTCTATGGAACATAATGGCCGCATGCACGATAACAGTCGATACTACGGTGCCCACACCGGTCGCATTACTGGTATGGGTTTTCAGTTGCTTAATCTCCCTCGCGCTAGTGTTAAGGACGTTGAGTCCGAGATTGCAGCGTATTTTGATTTTTCCATATGCGAGCGTAATCCTGTTAAGTCTGCTCGTGCTCTCATTCGGTCAATGATTAAAGCACCAGATGGTAAATATATTCTGGCCGCAGACTACTCTGCTATTGAATATATTTTACTTATCTGGCTTGCTGAAGATTATGTGGCAGTACAGCGTTTCGCTCAAAAATTCGATCAATATATCGATATGGCCGCAGAAATCTATAATACGACTTATGAACAAGTAGTCAAGGACCAAAGGCAAACAGGTAAAGTTGGCATTCTCGGCTGTGGATACGGCATGGGCGCGATGAAGCTTATTGCTTATGCAGAACGTATTGGCGTAATTCTTTCTATGTCTGAAGCTCAGACTATTGTTCAAGCTTATAGAACCAAGTATCACCTTGTTGTAAAAATGTGGTATGCTCTCATGAAATGCGCAATGAATGCTCTTAGAAATGAGGGATATACCTTTACAACAAATCGTGTTCAGTTTAAGGTGGTCATTGACCGCAATGGTCATCGTTGGCTGCAAATGCGTCTGCCCTCTGGCCGCTCTATGTACTATTATGACCCTAAGATCGCCCCAGGTCTTTACGGCGATACTCTGTCATATATGAGTATGAACCAGACTACTAAGACGTACATGCGGCAGTATAGCACTCCTGGTAAATTGACAGAAAACGTCATTCAAGCATTGGGCCGGGATATCTTGTATGACGGCAAATTTAAGTGCCGTGAAAATGGCTTAAACATTATCGGGTCTATCTATGACGAGGTAATATGCGAAGAGTCTTTCGAACACGACCCAAAAGAGCGTCTCGCGTTATTGGAAGCATGTATGTGTCACACCGAGCCCTGGGCAGAGGGTCTACCCTTAAGAGCCGAAGGCTGGTATGGACCGCGATACAAGAAAGCTTAAACACATAAGGAGGTTTTTTGTGACTCTGTATGACGAATTGAGGAGTGTATCCCAAGATCCCAAGGCTGTGTATCCTGATATTGATGCTATCATGTCTAACTGGACATACATCAATATCTTTCTGCAAACCAAAAACATAGACAAGAATGGTACGCTTCTGTTTCTCAAATATGAACTTGAAAACAAGCGTAGAACTTCTGTCATTCATCGGCTTTTTACACGTTATATTTCTTTCAGGAAGGCAGAAGAATGGAATCACCTTTTGCACGCATTCGGACTCGAGAGATAAGCATAGAAGGCTATCTCAAACAAGAGGTAGAACGCCATGGAGGTCAATGCTGGAAGTTTGTTTCTCCAGGAAGAAATGGCGTTCCTGATAGAATAGTGTTTCTTCCAAATCATGGATGTATCTTTGTAGAGCTTAAAGCGCCAGGCAAGAAACTGCGTAAACTTCAAGAATACGTTCATGATTTGATTAAGAGCTTTAATTGTAAGATTGAAACTTTATCTACCAAGGAGCAAGTAGATGACTTCATCCAACGACATGTATAACACTCTCAGGATACTGCGTAATACTCGTGGCACCAACGCTAAAGTAGATTTTCTCCGCAAGCATCCTGAGTTGCGAAAGGTTTTGCGTACTACCTATTCGCCCTTCATCCATTTTAATATCAACAAGGTCAATTGGTCGAACTTCTCTGGTTTGGGCCTTCATGAGTTTTCTGCTGATACAAATAAGGTTTTGAATGGCCTTGTGCGCTCTGGAGGTCGCGAAGCGAAGAAAGCTTTTTATGACCATATGAATACACTCACCCATGAATCGGCTCTTCTTTTGGCTGGCATGGTGGAAAAAGATCTTCGTCTTGGAATGGGCGCCACTCTCATTAATCGCGCCTTACCTGATACTGTTCCTGAATTTCCCATCGCTCTCGCTCACCTTTACGACCCGAAAAAGGCTAGTTGGCCTTGCTATGTCAGTCCTAAACTCGATGGCCTGCGTGCCATGTATATGCCGGGAGAAGTCCCGACCATTAGGTCACGCAAGGGCTTTGAATTGAAAGGGCTTGATCGCGTAATAAGTGAGTTGAAAAAGTACTCTTTCAGACTTGATGGTGAGCTGCTCGTACCTGGTAAGTCTTTCCAGGATTCGAGTGGTGACATTCGGTCATTTGCGCAGTCTGATGAGGTAGTGTTTAACGTCTTCGATACGCCTGATCTTCATGATGAGAATTTGCACAATCGCCTGGGTATTCTTCTTGACTGTGTGAAGGAAACGAGTAATATTAAGCTCGTGCCTCATTATATGGTAAATACCGAGAATGGCGCATTCAACCTTTATAACCAGTTCAGATCTGATGGGTATGAAGGAGCAATGGTAAAATGGCCGGACGCCACCTATATTGGTAAGCGCTCTCACGCGTGGATGAAAATCAAAAACGAGGACACCTATGACTGTAAAGTTATCGACGTGTTTGAAGGCACTGGAAAATACGCTGGCATGGCTGGCGGTATTGTCATTGACTTTCATGGCGTCCCTGTTAGGGTTGGCAGCGGTCTGTCTGATGTACAGCGCGCGATTTTCTTCCAGGACAGCACTGAAATTATTGGACAAACTGTCGAAGTAGCCTGCCAAGAAATTACACCGGCTGGCAGCATGCGTCATCCTCGTCTTAAGGCCATTCGGAGGGATAAATAATGAGGTCGAATAAGAAGATTCAAGAAGAGCGGTATGGTGAATATCTTGAACGTGTAACTAAGGCGCGTAAGATATGCAATTCTTTCAATAAGAGCACCGTAGCTTATGCTCTTGCGCAGCGCTTGCGTGCTCTTATCTGTAAATATACTCTGGCAGAGAAGAATCTGATATGTGATAAATGGTTGGACGAGCCCCAGTCATTTGTTGATTGGTGGAAGACTCAAGCCAATATCATGCGATACCCAG
>OGXX01001663.1_pt1 | contig 21999 bp, 20 predicted proteins | sample 1576301 | NCBI WGS metagenome assembly OGXX01 (sample SAMEA3541469, study PRJEB24748) | human gut metagenome | biome: human gut; feature: human-associated habitat; material: faeces | place: China | collected 2012
GAAGTTTTGGAAAATTTGTAATTAATAATATTAACATGAGGATCTTTTTGAAGTGTATGTTTTTTTAAAATTTTACTTAATAATTTGATATTTTCTTTCTAACAAATATCGTTTTATCCTATCTATCTTATAGTATTTGTATGGAGAATGAAATTTTTAATAATTTAAGTAGATACATACATATGCTTTCCATTAAATAATAAGAAGTATGCGTATTTCCTTGCATAATTTTTCTCTATGTTACTTTGAAATAGATCAGATTCTACTTATTATCGAAGATTCTTGAAATCTTCAATAGCTAACTAGCTTTTAATTATATTATTTTAAATGTACAAAAAAGTACAACAAAGCTTTAAATAATACAGTCAGTATAATAATAAACTATGTCAGAAAATTACAGAATTAACCTAACTCCAGATGACGTGCCAAAAAAATGGTACAATATTCTTGCTGACTTACCTGTAGATTTACCTATGCCAAAAAATAGTGAGGGAAAAAATCAGATTGCCGATCTTGAAAAGGCATTTACAAAAGCTGCTCTTGAACAGGAATTTGCAACTGAAAGATATATTAAAATCCCGAATGAGGTAAGAGAACTCTATATGGAAATGGGAAGACCTAGCCCATTAGTTAGAGCAAGAAGATTAGAAGAAAAACTGAACACTCCTGCAAAGATATACTTTAAAAGGGAAGACACCTCCCCAACAGGATCACATAAATTAAATAGTGCAATACCCCAAGTGTATTTCGCTAAAAAAGAAGGAATAGAAAAATTGACAACTGAAACTGGGGCAGGACAATGGGGAACTGCATTGTCACTTGCAGGTAACCTTCTTGGACTTGACATTGAAGTATATATGGTAAAGGTCTCATTTAACCAGAAACCTGACAGGAAAAACATAATGAACATCTACAACGGAAATGTATTTGCATCTCCAAGTGAAAATACAGCTATTGGCCGTAAGATACTTGAGAAAACACCAGACCATCCTGGATCTCTTGGAATAGCTATTTCAGAAGCTATGGAACAGGCCCTTGGAAATGAAAATATAAAATACTCCCTTGGAAGTGTTTTAAACCATGTAATGCTTCACCAAACCATTATTGGCCAGGAGATTAAAACACAGCTGGAAATAGCTGAAGAGGAACCTGACGTGATGATTGCATGTGCAGGTGGTGGAAGTAACCTCGCAGGTTCATTATTCCCATTCCTTGGAGATAAGATTAAGGGAAACATCGATACAGAATTTATAGCTGTTGAACCAAGCGCATGCCCAACTTTAACTGAAGGATCATACGAATACGATTTTGGAGATACAAACGGTTTTACTCCAATGCTTAAGATGTTTACATTAGGTCATGACTTTGTAGCTCCTTCAGTTCATGCAGGTGGTTTAAGATACCATGGAATGTCACCTATTGTTTCTCTTCTTACAAAAGAGGGATTCATCAATCCGGTTACTGCCCATCAGCAGGATGTGTTTAAAGCAGGAATTACCTTTGCAAGGTCTGAAGGTGTGTTGCCTGCTCCTGAAACTACTCACGCTATTAAAGCAGGTATTGATGAAGCCTTAAAAGCAAAAGAAACAGGTGAAGAGAAAACAATTGTTGTTAATTTCTCAGGTCATGGAATGTTGGATTTAAAAGGATATTCAAGCTATTTAGATGGATCTATGTCTAATGCTAAATAATTTCCTTTATTATTTTTTTTAAAAATTTTAATTATAACTTATAACTAAAAAATTGTAAGTTATGAGTTATAAGTTATAAGTTATAAGTTATTAATTATTAGTTATTTCTTTTAAGTAATAAGTTATTTATTATAAATTATTAGTTATAAGTTAAAAGTTAAATCATTTAACTTAAAACTTAAATAGTAAAAGTGATAAATTTTAAGTTAGATATTAAAAGTTAGATTTTTTAACTTATTCCTTTTAAGTTAGACCATTTAAGTTATTTCTTATATGATTTAAGTGAAAAGTTAGAGCGAATAACTTATATGTTAGAGAGTTTAACTTATTCCTGTTAAGTGAAAAGTTAAAAATTTTAAGTTATTTCTTTTAACTTAAAAAGTAGAGCATTTAACTTATTAGTTATATGGTTTAAGTTATTAATCAGAGAGTTTAACTTTTAAGTGAAAAGTGATAAAGGGGTTAATTTAATGGGCGAAGTAATAGCTGTAATGAATCAAAAAGGAGGTTGTGGAAAAACAACTACTGTTGTTAACACTGCTACATCTCTTGCTGTAATGGGAAAATCCGTCTTGATAGTGGATATGGATCCTCAGGCAAATGCAACAACCAGTTTTGGATTGATAAAAACAGATTTGGAAAATACAATTTATGATGCGCTTATCGGCAAGATCAGCGTGAAAAAAGCTACAATTCCAACTTTCATTAAGAATTTATTCATTATTCCAAGTAATGTTTCCTTAAGTGGTGCAAGCATGGAATTAAGCCAGGCCGATAATTATCACAGCAGGCTAAAAGAAACTCTAGCTGATGTGGTTCCATTATTCGACTATATATTTATCGATTTGCCTCCTTCATTAGGGGTCTTAACAGTGAATGCATTAGTTGCATCTGACAGCGTTTTAATACCTATTCAGGCAGAATATTATGCTTTGGAAGGTGTAGCAGATTTGATTAACACCATTAATCTAGTGGAAACAAGACTTAGAAGTCCGACTCCTATTAAGGGCGTTCTCTTAACACTATACGACAAGAGAACCAGGTTAAGTCAAGACGTTCATAAAGAACTTAAGAATTACTTTTCTGAAAACAATCTGTTATTTAAAACAATCATTTCAAGAAATATTAAACTTGCAGAAGCTCCAAGTCATGGAAAACCATGCCTTATTCATGACCCAGACAGTACAGGGACTAAAGCTTATTTAAGTTTAGCTAGAGAAATCATAAAAAGAGATGAGGGAGAAGAATGAGTAAAAAGAAACCAACAGGATTAGGAAAAGGTCTTGATTCATTAATTCCTGATTATTACAACGAAGACTTTGACAGCAACGGAACACCATCTCTTGAAGAACTCCTTCAGGAAAATGATGAAGAGAATGCTGAGGAAACAGAAGAGGAAGAAACTCTATCAACTGAAAATGAAGAAGATGTTGAAGAGCAACCTGAAGAAAATGAAAAAGAAGATGAAACAGAAGAAGTTATTGAAGAGATAGCTGAAGAGGTAGAAGAAACTGTTTCAACTGAAAATGAAGATGAAAACGAAGACATTGAGGATGAAACAGAAGAAAATCCCGAAGAGATTGAAGAACAGGATGAGGAAAAAACTGAAGAAGAAACAGAAGATGAAATTAAAGAAGTAGATATAGAAATAATTGAAGAAGAAGATGAAGGTGATGATTTAGAAGAACCTTCAGAAGATGAAATTGAAGAGGAAGTTCAATTAAGTGAAAAAGATATAGCTAATATAGATGAAGTTAAGGAAATTGTTGATAAAAACCCAAGAATAACTTTATGGTCTGCACAGTCAGCAGCAGTATTTAGATACCTACGTAAAACAGAACCTGAATTCAGTATAAGTAAAGAAGCATCAATACTAATAGACGATGCAGTACGTGACAAATATCCTGAAATCTGGAAACTCTTTGACTAGAAGTTATTGAGGTTAGACTGAAACTCCCCTTTCATTTTAATATAAGGTTCTGCCCTCTCAACAGCCACACCAAGTTTTCTCAAATCTTCTTTACTTGCAAATGGCTGTTTTTTCCTTATACTAATTATTTTACGCGCAGATTTTGTGCCAATTCCAGGAACTCTAATAAGTTCCCTAAAAGAAGAACTGTTTATCTCAACTGGAAAAATATCCATATTCCTTGCAGCTAATATTTTAGGATCAGTGGAGAGATCCAGCTGGTCATCATCATCGAAATAAAGCTCTTTAACATTATAATTATAGCTGTTTAAAAGGCTGTCAGCATTGTAAAGTTTATTTGTTCTCGCCACATCACATGCATCTTTATTTTTAAATTCTGTTTCTTCAACTGGAGAAAAGGCAGAAAAGTAAGTACGCTTCAAATCTGATTTTTTATAAATCTTACTCATCCTAGTGAGGATCTCCTTATCAGTTTCACTGTTTGCACCAACAATAAGCTGTGTAGTATGAGTGGAATGAGGATAAGTGGATTTATGTTTTTCAATAGCGTTTATCCAGCTTAAACGTTTTAGAATATCCTTATTGTAATCTTTAGTTGATGAAAGCTCTGCAAGTCCACTAGAAGTTGCAGCCTCAATATTAATACTGACCCTGTTAGCTAGACTCATAGCACGTTTAATAGAATCCTTTGATGCACCTGGAACAATTTTAAGATGAATATAATCCTTATAGCCATAGTTCTTTCTAAGAAGCCTAATAGTTTCAATAGTCTTCTCCATAGTACTGTCTTCATCACTGCCAATACCAGAACTTAAAAACAGACCATTAACAAGACCTTTATTGTAATAGTCAAGAAATACCCTAGCTAAAAGGTCAGGCTCAAGCTCGAGACGTGTGAAATTTCTCTTGGACTGATTGATACAATACTTACAGTCATTTTTACACTTATTAGTAAGTAGCGTTTTAAAAAGTGGAACTTCACACCCATTGGCTCCAGTAGCATTATAAATTCCAGGAAGATTCTTCTGTGAGCTTTTCTGATGATTTACATAATCACATAAATCATACTGAGCAGAATCTGTAAGAACTTTCATTTTTTCTAAAACTGACATTGATACTAAATATTATCAAAACAGCTATAAAAAAATTATTAATCTTAAAATTTCAAATGAAAAATAATACATTTTGAGATAGAAAAAATGACATTTTAATCTAAAAAAATATTTCGTAAAACTTCAGTTTCCAAAATGGGTATGGAGGAGCTGTTTTTTGGAATGGTGAAAAAGGTACTTTAATTGACTGTAATTTCACTAATAATCTTGTTAATCTTAATAATGCTAATAATATTACTTGTGTTGGTGGTGGTGCTATTTACTGGAATGGGTCTAATGGTAATTTAAATAATTGTATCTTCACCAACAATTCGGTTAATATTGCTGGCGATAATTTGACCAGTGCTGGTGGTGGTGCTGTTTACTGGAATGGTACATTTGGTAATTTAAACAATAGTATTTTCATTAGTAATTCTTTCATTGTTCACGGACTAAATTTAGGTTTTAGAGGTGGCGGTGCTGTTTACTGGAATAATATTAATGGTATTTTAACTGATTGTAAATTTGTTAGAAATTCTGTTAAATCTAATTCTGATTATTCCACTGGTGGTGGTGCTGTTTACTGGTCTGTAATAGCATCTAATGGTAAGTTATTTAAATGTAATTTCACAAACAATTATGCTAATTATGGAGGATCTGGCCTTTATTGGGATGGTTCTAACGGCATTATAATGGATTCCATATTCGTTAATAACACTTCAAATACTACTGCTGCTGGTGGTGCTTTTTATACAAGTTCTAGATCTACTAATTCTTCATTAAATAGATGTACTTTTATTAACAATACTGGAGGTAGAAATGCTGGCGGTATTTATTGGAATGGTGCTAATGGTACTATATCTGATTCTACATTTATTAGTAACACTGCTAATAACACTGGTGGCGGTATTTTATGGAGTGGTGCTAATGGTACTTTAACTAATTCAAATTTCATTAATAATACTGCTACTCAATTAGGTGGAGGTGTTTACTGGAGTGGTTCTAAAGGTAAATTAATTAATTGTACTTTTATCAGTAACTCTGCTTTAGGCAATGGTGGGGGCGGAGTTGATTGGGGTGGTGCTAATGGTACTGTAAGTGATTCTATTTTCACTAATAATAATGCTACTTATGGTGGGGGTCTTTATTGGCGTGGTTTTAATGGTACATTATCTACCTCTATTTTTACCAATAATAATGCTATTCGTTATGGTGGTGCTGTTTTCTGGTGGGGTACTAATAGTAATTATGGTACTTTAACTGATTCTACTTTCATTAATAATACTGCTACTCAATTAGGTGGAGGTGTTTATTGGGCAGGTAATTCTATTATGGGTACTTTGTCATATTGTAATTTCACCAATAACAATGCAAATCAAGATGGTGGTGCAGTCTATTGGGATGGACCCAATGGTACTTTAACTAATTCTAATTTTGCTAGTAATCTTGCAAATAAGGATGGTGGTGCTGTTTATTGGCGTGGCACTAATAGTAACATGTCCAATTGTGATTTCCTAAATAACAATGCCGTTCATGGAAATAATGTTTATTGGCAATGGACTGTAGAGGACTTTTTAAACAAATACAATCAAATCAATGATTATGATTATGTTTTTATTTTAAATGGTATTGGAACCCCCTCAAAGACCATTGTTTTAAACAAAAAAGGAGTAACCATATCCAGCCAAGGTAGCGTAACTTTTGATGCTAAAGGAGGAAATTTCCACTTCGAAGTAACCGGAGATGATGTTTTAATTGAGAAAATTACTTTCCGAAACTTCAATTTTACTAATGGTGAAGGAGGAGCAATATTATGGAATGGAACCAATGGGACATTAAAACACTGTAACTTCATTAATAATTTTGCTGTTTTTGGTGGTGGTATCCGTTGGAATGGTGCTAATGGTACTTTAACAGAATCTAGTTTTACTAATAACCAAGCAACACATGGTGGTGCTGTTTTATGGGGTAGTGCTAATGGTGTTTTGACTGGTTGTACTTTCACTAATAACACTGCAAATCTATATGGTGGTGGTGTCTTCATGGGTAGTGTTAATGACACTTTATCATATTGTACTTTTATTGGTAACCATGCAGTCCAAGCTGCAGGTGTTTATTATAATTGTGATAATAGTACTTTGACTGGTTGTACTTTCACTAATAACACTGCTACTCAGTGGGGTGGTGGAGTTTTCTTTAATAGGGCCGGTGGTTTATCAAATTCTATTTTCACAGGTAACTCTGCTAATTGGAATGGTGGCGCTATATTCTGGCATGTTGGTAATGGTTATATAGTCAATTGTAGCTTTGTTAACAACAAATGGATTAAATCTAATGGAGTTTATTGCAATTTTGATTTAATCATTAATGGTGGAAATGGTATTGTAGATATATTCACTGAAGGAACTCTCTCAGGTATTTCTGTCGTAGTTTTAAACAATGAAACATATTATTATCCCCCTAATTCGAATATTAATTTAATAGACTTAACTGCTGTATAAAAAAGTAGGATGGTCTATTCATCATTTGGTTTTATAAAAGAAAAAATGATTATTCGTTATTTAAAAATGAAATATTGTTGTATTTTTTATATTTTTAAAAATAAAAGGAATAATCAGATATTTCACAACTGATTGGTCTTAATTACTTTTTTCTTATAATTACTGCTGGTGTATGAGTTATTGAATCAAGAGCTTCAATAGTTACTTCTCCTTCATTAGTTCCAAGGACAGATTTAACACTGTGTATTGTAGCCATAGCTGTTTCTAATGATTTCTGGTAGTCTTCAGCAATATTGGCTATTTTTAACCCTTCTTCAACACTTATTTCTCTGGAACATCCTAATGGTGTTGAACCCATATTTTCTGATAGCTGCCCTTTGACATAGCCAAAAAAACCTTTATCCGCTTCAATACCATCAATGGCTATTGGAAGTCCGGTAAAATATTTTCCATTTTTCATATACGTTGCGTCTGTATCTATAATTAGTACAGTAATGTCTTTATTGATTTCTTTTTTAATTTCACATGCGACTTTCTGAGGGTTTTCAGGTAAAAGAGAAACACTGGTTCCTGGAGCATTGCTTAGATCTATTCCAGCTTCAGAAGCAGGTTTTAAAGCGTGTTTTAATCCATAAAGTTGTAGAACCACTTCTTTATGAGCTTTAGTTTCAGGAGGCAATCTCCTTAGGTTTTTTATTGTTCTTTGCTTAATACCTAAAAGAGGCCCTAAAAAATATCCCCAAAGATATTTGCTCCAAAATCCTGCAAGAAATTTAGCTGTAATGCCCGGTTTGTAATTAGCTTCATCTACGAGTCTTCCTTGTGAAACTGATATTGGAGTTTCGGCAATTACCAAATAGTCTCCATCTTCCATTAATTTCTTAGCAGGTTCGATTATTGAATTTAAATCCTCATTAGGTTTAATATAATTTGTTTCGATTGGAATTATATAATAATCTTCAATTTCCATATGCTTAATGTTGTTTAATGACTTCATGTAAATCTTAAATATTATATAAGATATTAGATTATATAATTATAATTGAATAGGTGGTTTTAATGGAAGAAAAAGTAGAGTACTTTAATGAAGAAGGTAAGCAAAACACTGCAGATGTAATTGAACTTGTTAAAGAAAGACTGGAGAAAAGTAATGATATTAATTATGTTGTTATAGCATCTGCAACTGGTAGCTCTGCATTATTATTATCAGAGGCAATTGGAGACATGGATGTTAAAATAATTAATGTAACTCATCATGCAGGTTTTAAAAGTCCAAATAAACTTGATATTTCTGATGACATGCTAGAGAAATTAAATGAAAAAGGAATTTATACCTTCATAGGATCTCATGCATTAAGCGGTGTAGGTCGTGGAATTACTAATAAGTTTGGAGGTATTAACCCTTCAGACCTTATTGCAGAAACTCTTAGAATGTTTTCTCATGGAATTAAGGTTGCAGCTGAAATATCAATCATGACTGCTGATGCAGGTCTTATTCCTGTTGATGAAGAGATAATAGCTATTGGTGGTAGGGGTCAAGGTGTGGACTCTGCAGCCGTATTAACACCAGCTAATATGACCAATGTTTTTGATTTAAGATTCCACGAAATTATTGCTATGCCTAGACCATAACATTTTTTTTTAAAAAATAGTAATATTTAATAAAGTAATAGTCAATATATATTTATTAGCGGATTATAGTTTAGATAAGGATTATTAATTGATATTTTAATCTTTAAACTATTATTAATGTTTTAAAACTAATTATGAGCATTATTATAAATTTATATTATTATTTAACTATTTTAATTATATGATAGTTGCATTTAAATATTAGTTAAAATATAAATATATACAATTTAAAGTAGTCTATGTGGGGTTAGTTTTGTGAAATTTATCGATGATGCAATTAAAGAATCTGAAAAAAGAATAGAAAGAAAAACACCGGATAAACATTCATCCGATATTGATGATGAACTTCAAGGTATCATGGCCCGTAATGAGGCTAATATATTTGTTATAGGGGCAGGCGGTGCAGGAAATAATACTGTTTCTAGATTAAATGAAATGGGTATTGAAGGAGCTACAACAATAACTGTTAACACTGATGCTCAGGATTTATATTACAGTGACGCCAGTATAAAAATTCTTTTAGGTAAACAAACTTGTGGTGGTCTTGGTGCAGGTGGTCAACCAAGTATTGGTGAAGAATGTGCTGAAGAAAGTGAAGATCAAATTAGAGACGAATTAGAAGGTGCAGACATGGTATTTGTTACCTGCGGTCTTGGTGGAGGAACTGGTACTGGTTCAGCTCCGATCATCTCTAAATTAGCTAAAAAAACTGGTGCTTTAACTGTTGCAGTAGCTACTATGCCATTTTCAGCTGAAGGAATCAGAAGAAGAGAAAATGCTGAAGAAGGTTTAGCAAAACTTAAAGATGCTGCAGATACAGTAATCGTTATCCCTAATGACAAATTATTAGAAGTTGCACCTAATTTACCATTAAATAAAGCTTTCATGGTTTCTGATGAAATTTTGGGAAGAGCTGTTAAAGGAATTACAGAATTAATCACAAAACAAGGTTTAGTAAGTCTTGATTTCGCAGATATTAGAAGCATTATGGAAGGCTCAGGAATGGCAATGATTGGTATGGGAGAATCTAATACTGGAGATAGAGCATTAGAATCTGTACATGAAGCATTAAGCAGCCCATTATTAGATATTGATGTTTCCAATGCAACTGGTGCTTTAATTAACATTTCAAGTAATTCTGACTTAACTTTACACGAATCTGAAAAAATTGTGCAAGTTGTTGCAGATAAACTTGATCCAGAAGCAAATATTATTTGGGGAGCACAAATTGACGAATCATTACAAAATACCATTAGAACTACCATCGTAGTATCTGGAATTAAATCAGAAAACACTCCATATCCAGATAATTCTATAACTGTTGTAGATTCATCAGATAAAAAAGATGATGATGATAATTTAGACGATTTCCTTGATGGAATTTTCTAATTTATTTTATTTTTATATAATTAATAGAAAAGTATATTAATTAAAGAATTATAAATTATACTTATTACTTTATTTTGTATAATTTATTAATTTCATTGTTTTATTAGGATTTTTTAATATGTATATTAAAGAAAAATTAGAGATAACTTGGAAAGAATGTAAAAGAGTATTGAAAGTATCAAGAAAACCAGATGCTGATGAATACTTCCAATTTGCAAAAATTACAGCTTTAGGTATGATTGTAATTGGAGTAATCGGTTTTGTTATTGTTTTAATAAGTCAATTAATTGGATTATAATCTCCATTTCTTTGATTCTAATTTTTTAATATTAAATTTATTTTTAAACAAATTTTTTTTGAAACATTTATATATTACTTTTTATAAACTAATAATATTATATAAATCTGATATCATTTAATTGATTTCGGTTTCTATAATACTTTTATTTAATAATTGATTTTATTAACAAGTAGAAATAATAAAATAGGTGAATTTTTTATGGAAGATACTGAGAATACCATTTACGCTCTTAAGACATCTGCTGGTCAGGAAAAGAATGTAGCTAGGTTATTAGCTCGTAAATCTCGCTTAGATGGTGTTGGTATTTCAGCAATTCTTGCTCCCGAATCTTTAAAAGGGTATATTTTAGTTGAGTCTTCAACAAAAATCGATTTAAGAAATCCCGATCTTAAAGTTCAGCATTTAAGAGGAGTTGTTGAAGGTAAAAGTAATATTACCTTTGAAGAAGCAAAAAGATTCTTAAAACCAGAACCTATTATTTCTTCAATTAAAGAAAGGAGTATTGTTGAACTTATTTCTGGTCCTTTCAAAGGAGAAAGAGCAAAAGTGGCTCGTATTGATGAATCACGTGAAGAAGTTGTTCTCGAGTTAATAGAAGCAGCAGTACCAATTCCGGTTACTGTCAAAGCTGATCAAATTAGAATCATTCAAAAGGAGGCTGACTAATGGCTAAAGATACAGTCGAAATTCTTATCGAAGGTGGAAGCGCAACTCCTGGACCTCCATTAGGCCCAGCATTAGGACCTTTCGGTATTAATATGATGCAAGTTGTTGAGGAAATTAACAATAAGAGTGCTGATTTCGCAGGAATGAAAGTGCCTGTAAAAATTAGTATCGACAGAGATACTAAAGAGTTTGAAATTGAAATTGGTACACCACCAACTACATCACTTATTATGGAAGAATTAGGTATCGAAAAAGCTTCTCATGAACCTGGTTTAGATATTATTAATGATTTACCAATAGACAAAGCTTTAAAAATCGCTAGAATGAAATTTGATTCATTACTTGCTAACGATTATAAAGCAGGAGTCAAAGAGGTTATGGGAACTTGTGTAAGTATGGGACTTTCTGTTGATGGTAAAGATCCAAGAGCTGCACAAAAAGATGTTGATGCTGGAGTATATGACGATATTTTAGTAGAATAAAATTTTCGATATATTTAAAATTAAAATTAAATTTATTAACAGTGTATATGATGTTATAATTTAATTATAATTGATATACTGTTTTTATTCATGCAATCGAAAAAGATTTTTCTTAAATCGATTACTCATGAAACCAATTAACCAATGAACTAATCGTTCATGGGGGATAATATGACACAAGATGTATTAGAAGCGGTGAAGAAGGCAAAAAACGAGTCAAAGCCGAGGAACTTCACACAGTCAATGGACGTAATTATCAATGTCCGTGACTTAGATGTCAAAAAACCAGAAAATAGGTTTAATGAGGAAGTTGCTCTTCCTAATGGCCGTGGCAAAGATGTTAAAATCGGAGTCATTGCTGATGGGGAACTCATTGTTCAAGCTAAAAATGCTGGTGTCGATCTTGTAATAAATAAAGAGGATTTAGAAGCTTTAGGAAAAGATAGAAAAGCAGCAAAAAAAGCAGCAAATTCTGTAGATTTCTTTATAGCTCAAGCTGATATGATGCCACTTGTTGGTAGATTTTTAGGTCCAGTTCTTGGTCCACGTAATAAAATGCCAAAACCAGTGCCAGCTAGTATCAAATTAGATCCACTTTTAGAAAGGTTACAAAGTACCGTGAAAGTAGGTATTAAACAACAACCTTCTATCCAAATTATTGTTGGAAGTCAAGATATGACCAACGAAGAAATAGCTGAAAATATTGAAACTGTTCTTACCGTCTTAGACCGCCAATTAGATAAAGGAAGAAATCAAATAAAATCCATGTTTATTAAAACAACTATGGGTCCAACTGTGAGGGTGATTTAGATGGCTCATGTTGCTGAATGGAAAAAAGAAGAAGTTAGTGAACTCAAAGGGTTAATAGACTCTTATGATGTTGTTGGTATTGTAGATTTATTAAACATTCCAGCAAAACAGCTCCAAGAAATGAGAAGATCCCTCAATGGCAAAGCTGTTATAAGAATGTCTAAAAAGAACCTTATTGATTTAGCACTTGAAGATTGTAATGCTGAAAAAGACAACGTTGTCAGTTTATCTGATTATATGGATGGTCAAGTTGCTATTATTGCAACCGAAATGAATCCTTTCAGATTATATAAAATCTTGGAAGATAGTAAAACTGCAGCTCCTGCAAAACCTGGAGCTATTGCAACTGATGATATTGTTATTCCTGAAGGGGATACTGGATTTGAACCAGGTCCATTTTTAGGAGAATTACAACAAGTTGGAATCCCTGCAAAAATCGACAAGGGTAAAATTGTTGTTTCAAAAGAAACAGTTCTTGTTGAAGCAGGTGAAGAAATATCCAAACAAGTAGCTAGTACTTTAACCAGAATGGATATTAACCCAATGGAAGTAGGTATAGATTTAAAAGCAGTATATGAAGAAGGAGCTATTTACACCTCAGATGTTTTAGCAATTGATGAGGAACAAACCTTAGCAGATATTCAAACTGCATTTACCAAAGCATTTAACTTATCTGTTTATGCAGCAATACCTACAGAGGAAACAATCTCCACACTTATCTCAAGTGCACATACCAAAGCAGTCAATGTTGCTATGGAAAGTGCATACGTAACTTCAGAAACTTCAGAACCTTTAATTGGTTTAGCACAAGCAAAAATGTTAGCATTAGCTCAACTTGTTGCTAGTACTGAAGGTGCTTTAGATGATGAGTTAGCAGACAAATTATCTAATGTTGCTACAGCTGCAGCTGTAGTTGTCGAAGAAGACGAAGCTGAAGATGAACCTGAAGTCGAAGAGGAAGAAGAGGAAAACGGAGAAGAAGAAGCAGCAGCTGGGTTAGGAGCGCTCTTCGGATAAAATTGATTTATAATAATTACTAACACAATAATTTAATTACAAATTAAATTTTATTACAAAACAAATGGTGATAACATGGAATATATTTATGCAGCAATGATTTTACACAGCGTAGATGAAGACATTAACGAAGAAAATGTTAAGAGTATTATAGAAGCAGCAGGTATCGATGCAGATGATGCTAGAATCAAAGCATTAATCGCAGCTTTAGAAGATGTAGATATCGAAGAAGCTATGGAAACCACTGCAATGGCAGCAGCAGCTCCTGCAGCGGCAGCAGCTCCTGCAGCAGCAGCTGAAGAAGAAGTAGAAGAAGAGGAAGAAGAAGACGAAGAAGCAGCTGAAGAAGAAGCAGCAGCTGGTTTAGGTGCTTTATTCGGATAGATTCTTTCTATTCTTTCTTATTTTTCTTACTTTTTTTTATTTTCAAATTACTTTCAAAAATCTGTTTTTTTAAATTAGAATTTCAACTATTTCTTATAAAACTAGTAAATATTATTATTTATTAAAATCAAACATAGTATTAGATTTATTTTTTAAGCTGATATTATGGTAGAAATATTTGAAAAATTAGGTTATAAACTTCAAAAATGTAAAACTTGCGGTCAGGAGTTTTACTCTCAAATTGATAGAGATACTTGTGGAGATGCACCTTGTGATGAATATTCTTTCATTGGTAATCCTGCAACTGACAAACCTTATACTCTTTATGAAATCCAACAAGTTTTTAGAGAATTTTTAGAAAAAGAAGGCCATACTCCTATATCCCGTTATCCAATTTTAGCTAAAAGATGGAGGGATGATGTATTTTTAGTTGGAGCTTCAATATTTTGCTTCCAACCTTGGGTAACCTCTGGTTTAGTAAAACCTCCAGCTAATCCTCTTGAAATAGCTCAACCATCTGTTCGTTTAAATGATGTTGATAATGTTGGTAGAACTGGAAGGCACATGACCTGTTTTACAATGGGATCTCACACAGTAATCAATACTGAAGAGAATTTTATTTATTGGGAAGATGAAACAATAAGGCTATGTCATGAGTTCTTTAAATATATAGGAATGAATACTGAAGAGATTACTTTTATCAAATCATGGTGGAGTGGTGGAGGTAATGAAGGCCCTTGTTACGAAGTATGTGTAAGAGGAGTAGAATTAGCTACTTTAGTTTTCATCCAATATGAAACTCTTGAGAATGGAGATAAAAAGGAAATTCCAATTAAAGTTGTCGATACTGGTTATGGTCTTGAAAGAATTGCCTGGATTAGCCAAGGAACTCCAACAGCTTATGATGCATGTTTTGCACCTGTAGTTAATAAATTAATGGAAATAACTGGCGTTGAACTTAACACTGAAATCTTGTCCCGTAATGCGGAAATTGCTGGAATGATGGATATTGAAGATATTGGGGACATTAAAGAGTTACGTCAACAAGTAGCTGATAGTTTAGGAATCTCTTTAGAAGAACTTTTAGAGTTTGCAGAGCCGATGGAAGCTATTTATATTATAGCTGACCATACTCGTTGTCTTGCATTTATGTTGGCTGACGGTATCATTCCTTCCAATGTAAAAGAAGGTTATTTGGCTCGTTTGGTTTTAAGGAGAACTATCCGATTTATGAAAGAGCTTAATATGAAGGAATCATTAGCTGAAGTTATGGAAATTCAATTAGCTTTCTTAACTAAGTTTTATCCGGAAATTGAAGAATCTAAAGACCATATTATGAATATCATTTCTCTTGAAGAAGAAAGATACCAGACCACTATTAAAAAAGGTAGAAGTATTGTTTCAAGATTAATTAAAAAGCTTAAAAAAGAAAACATAGAAGAAATGCCTTTAGACAAACTTATTGAAATCTATGACGCAAATGGTATTCCTCCGGAAACTGTAGAGGAAATAGGCAAGTCAATGAACTTTACTGTAAACGTGCCAGACAATTTCTTTACTCTTGTAGCTAATGAACATGAAAAAGACGATTCTAATAAAAAAGCTTCTTTTGATTTAGAATATCCAGAAACCGATTTGTTATTCTACAAGGATTTTGAACAAAAAGAATTTGAAGCTGAAGTTTTAGGCCTTGTTGAAAAAGATGGCAAAACTACTCTTGTTTTTGATCAAACTGCATTCTACCCAGAAGGAGGAGGTCAACCGTCTGATATTGGTAAAATCTCTTATGGGGATGTAGATTATGAAATAGAGTATGCCGAAAAGGTCAATAATGTTGTTCTCCATCATGTAGTTGTAAATAATGATGATTTTTCTGAAGAAGTGTTAAACGATTTGGTTGGTAAAAAAGTTAGTGGAGCTATTGACTGGAAGAGAAGAATTACCCTTGCCCGCCATCATTCAGCAACTCATTTAATTGTGGCTGCTGCAAAGAAAGTTTTAGGTAACCATATATGGCAGGCAGGTGCTCAAAAAGGTCTCACCCGTTCAAGAATAGACCTCTCACATTATAAAAGAATTTCACAACAGGAAATTGATGAAATCGAAAGGATAGCTAATGAGTTTGTAATGGATAATATTGAACTAGATATTAAATTCCACTCTAGAGATGAAGCAGAGCAACTATATGGCTTCAGACTTTATCAGGGAGGTATTGTTCCAGGTAAAACCATTCGTGTGGTAAAAGTTCCTGGAGTTGATGTTCAGGCCTGTGCAGGTACCCATATTCCAAGAACTGGTGATATAGGACCAATTAAGATTAACAAAACTGAAAGGGTTCAGGATGGTGTTGAAAGGATTGACTTCTCAGCGGGTCTTGCTGCTGTCAGTTCAATCCAAGATGAAAATGAGCTTTTATCAAAAAGTTCCAATATCTTTAAAGTCGAACCTGAACAACTTCCAAAAACATGTGAAAGGTTCTTCAGCGAATGGAAAGCTCAGAAAAATGAAATTGACAGGCTAAAATCAGAAATTGCTTCTCTTAAAATGAGCTCTTTAAGTGATGATATTTCTGAAATCAATGGTTTAAGAGTAGTTAAACAGCTGATTGATGCTGACTTTAAGGAACTTCAAAAGATAGCTACTGACTTTACTGATAATGATAAGGCAGATGTTGCAGTTATTGGAAACAATGATGGTAAAATTGTAGGCGCTGCCAGCGATAAAGCTATTGATGCAGGAATTAAAATCAATGACATTATTAAACAGTCAGCAAGTATTCTTGGCGGTGGCGGTGGTGGCCGTTTAACATTAGCACAAGGTGCTGGTCCAGATAAAAATAAAATGAACGAGGCATTAGATGAAGCTATAAGCTTGATTTAATCCTTTATTTTTTTAATATAATAATTGTTATATACGAGTATCATCTAATATATATTTAAGAAACGGTTTTTAATATGATGTTAGAGATACACTTTTTATTATTAGTAGCAGGTATTGTTCTATTTGCTAGTGTTATTTTTGCAAAATTAACATCTAAAATAGGGGTTCCTGTCCTTATTGTATTTTTGTTTTTAGGTCTTTTATTAGATACTAGAAGTTTTGTTGAAGAAAGTGTTTCCAATTATACTTTGGTTCAATCGATAAGTATCTTTGCTTTAATTACGATTATGTTTTCCGGAGGATTGGGAACTGAATTTAATCAGATAAAGCCTATTTGGAAGGAAGGAATATCTCTAGCTAGTGTTGGAGTTATCATAACATTTTTAGTAGTTGGACTTTCAGTTCATATGATTTTTCACATGGATTTAATGTTGTCATTACTTTTAGGGGCAATGGTATCATCTACTGATGCAGCTGCTGTCTTTTCCATTTTTAAAACTCAGAATATGAATATTATGAATAATTTGGATAATATGCTTGAGCTTGAGAGTGGTACGAACGATCCCATGGCTTATATTCTTGTAACTTCCACAATCTTTCTAATATTGCATCCCCAAACTTCAATGATTACTATTATAGCAAATTTTATAATCTCGTTAGTTGTCGGAGCTTTTGGAGGTTATCTCTTAGGTAAAGGTTTTTCATGGATTTTAACACATGTCAAATTGCCTTTGGAAGGTTTATACCCTGTACTTTTAGTATCGGCAGCTATCCTGTCCTTTGCTGTCACTGAACATTTTCACGGAAACGGATTTTTAGCGGTTTATATGGCAGGAGTTCTAATTGGTAATTCTAAAATCAAATATAAGTACACTCAATTGTCCTTTTTTGAAGGATTTTCATGGGTTATGCAGATTACAATGTTTATACTGTTAGGTGCATTTACAACTATTTCAGAGCTAGCTGGCTTTATTATACCTTCTTTTATAATAGCTGCCATTTTAATATTTATTGCAAGACCAATAGCTGTTTGTATCTCTTTACTTCCATTTGATGTTGGATGGCGCTCTAAAGCTTTTGTTTCATGGGCTGGTGTAAAAGGAGCTATTCCTATTGTATTTGCATTTTATCCATTGGTTGCACAGATACCTGAAGCGTCATTGCTATTTAACACAGTAATGATTATTACATGTACCTCTGTTTTGATTCAGGGATCTACACTGAAATTCGCCGCAAAACACTTAAAATTATTAATAAATTATGGTGATTAGATTGGATTATACTTTAATTATAGTCAGATATGGGGAAATTGGTCTTAAAAGTCCAAAAGTAAGATCAAGATTTGAGAGAAAACTTGTAAAAAATATAAAAGCAGCTACTGACTGTGAAGTCGAAAGAAATCAAGGAAGAATTTATGTATATCCAAAAAATATGGAAAACACACTTGATAAATTGTGCAAGGTTTTCGGTATTGTTTCATATTCTCCTGCTGTTTCTACATACACAGACATTGAAGATATCGATTCTACACTTGAAAAGTATGTAGACAGTTTATTGGAGAAAGGAATCCTAACAGACAAAACCACTTTTGCCATTAGCTGCAGACGTGTTGGCAATCATGATTTCACATCTCAGGAAATGGCAGGCCACTGTGGTGCAGTTGTTGTACGTAAGGTAGGATGTCCAGTTGATCTTACAAATCCTGAATTGACAATTTATGTTGAAATAAGGGAAAATGAAACATTCATCTATCATGAGAAGATTGATGGTCCTGGCGGGCTCCCTTTAGGAACCCAAGGTAAAGTAATTTCTCTTCTATCAAGTGGAATTGACTCACCTGTAGCTACTTATCTCATGATGAAAAGAGGTTGCGAAGTTATTGCACTTCATTTTGACGGTGAACCTTACACCAAACCTAAATCTAATGAAAAATTCCATAAATTAGTGGACGTTTTAAATGAATATGCTGCAGGTGTTCCTATCCAAAAAAGGATTGTCAAGTTTGGAGATTACCTGAATAAATGTAAATCAGACGCTCCTGAAAAAATGACTTGCGTATTATGTAAATCTGGAATGTATAAATTGGCATCAAAACTTGCAGAAAAAACAGGGGCTTTAGCACTTGTTGACGGAAGTAGTGTTGGTCAGGTAGCTTCTCAAACACTTCCGAATATTTTAGCTACTCGTGATGATTCTGAGTATCCTATTTTAAGCCCATTAATCGGAATGGATAAATTAGAAATTGAAAAAATAGCTGATAAAATAGGTACTTTTGAAATATCAAAAGAGGACGATGGAGGATGTAGTGCTGTTCCTAAATATCCAGAAACCAAAGCAGATATTGAGAGAGTTAATGAAGCTAAGATGAAAATGAATCAAGATGAGGCTATTGACGAAGCTTTTATGAATATTTCTCGTGAATGAATTTTAAATCATAATAATTAAATACTATACAAATTAAAAATAATACTGATTAGTAGCTATTAATACTAATTTAATAGTAATGCTTACTACTTCACTTAAAAGTGAAATTATATTTTTGAGGTGTTTTAAAAAATGAAAACAACTATTAGTGTAATTAAAGCAGATATTGGTAGTGTTTCCGGGCACTGCGTAGCTCATCCTGAGCTAATGGAAATCTGTGACGATGTATTAAATGATGCTTTAGAATCTGGTATTTTAACTGATTATTATATAAGCCGTTGTGGAGACGACATCGACTTAATCATGGCTCACCAAAATGGTGAAGAAAATCAAGAAGTCCATGAAACTGCTTACAATGCTTTCATGAAAGCTACTGAAAGAGCACGTGAATTAAAATTATATGGTGCAGGTCAAGACTTGTTATCTGACACTTTCTCTGGAAACATCAAAGGTATGGGTCCTGGTGTAGCTGAAATGGAATTTAAAGAAAGACCAAGTGATCCTGTACTTGTATTCTGTTGTGATAAAACAGAACCTGGTGCATTTAACATGCCTATCTTTAAAATGTTTGCAGATCCATTTAATACTGCAGGTCTTGTTATTGACCCAAGTTTACACGAAGGATTCAAATTTGAAGTATTTGACGTAATCGAACACAGGAAAGTTATTTTAAACTGTCCTGAAGAAATGTACGATTTACTTGCTTTAATTGGTTCTACTGGAAGATATGTAATTAAAAGAGTATGGAAGAAAAACGGTGAAATTGCATCTGCAATAAGTACTGAAAGATTAAACTTAATGGCTGGAGAATATGTTGGTAAAGATGATCCTGCAGCTATTGTAAGAGCACAATCCGGATTCCCTGCTAACGGTGAAGTAGTTGAACCATTCGCATTCCCTCATATGGTAAGTGGATGGATGAGAGGATCCCATAACGGTCCTTTAATGCCTGTATCTGAAGAAGATGCAAACCCAATCAGATTTGACGGACCTCCAAGAGTAATCGGTTTAGGTTTCCAAGTTGCTGATGGTCAGTTAATCGGTCCTGTAGACTTATTTGATGACCCTGCATTTGACCCTACTCGTGAAGAAGCAGCTAAAATCGCAACTTACATCAGAAGACACGGTCCATTTGAACCTCACAGATTACCTGCTGAAGAAATGGAATACACTTCATTACCTGGTGTAATGGAAAAACTCGAATCTAGATTTGAAGATATGGAATAAATTCTTATTCCTATTACTTTTCTCTTTTTTTTAAGTAAAAAAAACAGTTGTCATTATTTTAATTCTGTTGTTTTTATTAATCCATGTTTGATATAATTAATTTATAATTATTTTCTATGGGCTGTTATTATTGTAAAACTAGATGAATTTATTGTAAAAGTAATATCTTTGTATTTCACATAGAAATTTTTACCTTTTTTTTCAACAGTATAATCTTTATTTTTTAATATATTCTGGCAATATTCTACTACATCATCTGTTTTAAGTTTTAAATTTCTTTTAATTCTCTCAACGCCTAATTCTGTAGTGTGGATTTTCTCAATATTGTCCAATAGTTCTTTTTTTGAATTCATAATTATATTTATATAAACCAATATGCATAAATATTACTTATGTCTTTTTTGTCGTTGATAATTAAAAATCCTTTTAGGAATAAAAGTAGAGCTTTACTTGCTATTATTGGAATTGGAATTGGTATAGCTACTATTGTGGCTTTAGGGGGCATTACTGATGGTTTAATAGCTAGTGCTGAAGACACTCTTCATTCTGGTGGTACTGATATCACTATCACTGGATCAAGCTCTGAAACAAACCAAGCTACCCTATTTGGAACTACTGCTTTATCGGAAGATTGGGTTGATCTGATTAAAAATGAAAGTGGTGTTACTGAGGCAGTTGGTGTTTATTCGACAACGATTCCTTCTGACGGCAGTATGATGTCTTTGATTGGTATTAAACCGACTGATGTTAAGTTTGCTGAGTTGAATATTAAGGAAGGAACATTATTTTCTGACGGAGATGCAAAAGAGGTTATTGCTGGTAAGGTAGTTGCAGATAATAAGAATGTATCTGTAGGTGATGATTTACAAATAGGTGGCGAAACCTTTAAAGTAGTAGGTATATTTGAATCTGGTAACTCTAATCAGGATATGAGTTATTTTATGACTTTGAACAACCTTCAAACATTAGTTGATGATGAGGGAAATATTTCATCAGTCTTTGTAAAAGTAGATCCGAGTGTTGATGCTGAAGATGTTGGAAACAGTTTGGAGAATAAATATGGTGACAATATAACTGTCATTACTTCATTATCAGATCTCTCAATGGCCAAATCAATGATTGACATGCTTAATGGTGTTTCATTTGGTATTTCATTATTAGCTATTGTTATTGGGGGTATTGGTATTATTAATACCATGCTTATGTCTGTACTTGAGAGAACTCGTGAAATTGGTGTTTTAAAGGCTGTAGGATGGCCTGATCGTAAAATTCTTTTAATGATTATTTGCGAATCAATTGTACTTACTGTAACTGCAGCTATTGCTGGAACAATTCTTGGTATTATTGGTGTTGAGCTATTTATGCAGTTGAATATCTTAGGAGGTATGACTGCAATATTTACAGCAGAAACTATTGTCGAAGCATTCATCATAGCTATTATTGTTGGTGTTATTGGCGGAATTTTCCCAGCTATCAAAGCAACTAAGTTACCTCCAACTGAAGCATTAAGATATGAATAAGGTGATGTCATGAGTAATATTGTTGAAATTAAAAATTTAACTAAAAGCTATGAA
>OGXX01001664.1_pt1 | contig 21955 bp, 14 predicted proteins | sample 1576301 | NCBI WGS metagenome assembly OGXX01 (sample SAMEA3541469, study PRJEB24748) | human gut metagenome | biome: human gut; feature: human-associated habitat; material: faeces | place: China | collected 2012
TACAATTTACGACAGAAAAGTTACCGCAATTCCATCTTTTACTATACATTGACTTGCTAAAAAAGTCAATAAAAAATGCAGAAAAATTGTGAAAAAGGAAGAACCCTCTGAATTACAATTTAAATGGTTCGATATTGTTCCCGGTGTTTGGAAACGCCAAAGGAAGAATATCGCGTAGTCTCATTTATTACCGTCAAAAATACCGTCAGAAGGAAAGGAGATTACTATGCCACGGCGAGGAGAGAACATTTACAAGCGGAAGGATGGCCGGTGGGAGGGTCGCTATATTCGCGGTCGGACACCTGCTGGTAAGGCGGAATATGGGTATGTTTATGCCAAGAGCTATGCCGCCTGCCGTGAGAAGCGGCGAAAGATGGAAGCTGCGCTGCCACAGAAGACTATGTTGACAGGGGAAATGTCGGTATGTCAGGCAGCGGATTTTTTCCTGTCCGAGCGCCGCAGCACACTGAAGACCTCAACGATTGGGCGTTACGAGTATATGATACGGCACTATATCGTCCCTGAACTGGGAACGCTCTTTCTGCGTGATCTGACGGCGGAAAAACTTTCTGCATTTTTTTCGCGGCTGCAAGATAGAGGTTTGTCATGCAAGAGCACAAGGGATGTTGGCGTGCTGCTGAAGACGATCTTCAAGGTTGCAAAAAAGAGTTGTCATTGTGATTGCCCCGGCCGGGATGTGGAGCTGCCCGCATATCGCGGCAAAAAGATTGAAGTATTTTCCGATCACGAGATAGCCCTGCTGGCGCAGAAGATCCTGGAGGCCCCGGACATCACAGGGCTGTGTATCCTTCTGGTGCTGAACACGGGGCTGCGACTTGGTGAGATCTGCGCTCTGCGCAAAAGCGACATTGACTACCGCTCCGGCTTTCTGCGAATTGAGCGCTCGGTTGCCCGTGTACGCGATGCTTCCGGGACACATCTGGTGGTGCAATCCCCGAAAAGCGGCAGTTCTGTGCGTCTTGTAGCCATTCCCAATGATATGCTGGAATTGCTGAAAGCGACCACCCAGAGCATTCAGAGAGACAATTATCTGCTGACCAACACGGACACGCCGATGGAACCGCGCACACTGCAATACCGATACCGGAAGCTGCTGGAACGCTGCGGTATCCGCTATCGGAATTTTCACGCCCTCCGACATACCTACGCGACAAGGTGCATGGAGAATGGTGTGGACATCAAGAGCCTCAGTGAGCTTTTGGGCCACGCTGATGTTCGGACGACATTGCAGACGTATATTCATTCTTCTCTGGCCCATAAAAGGCAGGCTGTTCAGAGCATATGTTTCTTACCCATGGAAGGGGCGGGCAGCGTTTTAATTCCGTCAAAAATTCCGTCAGAGATCTCAGCAATTACCGTGCCGCCAAGCAAAACAGGGACTTGTTTCGTAAATTGTATATGATTTACGAAATACCCAGAGCGTGTGCTGACACTTTGCAGTATGCACAAACCGCAGCAGCATCATTCATTTGCATCAGACAAGTAAATATGATCCGGTGACACCGTGTGGCTGTGTTGGTCGTAAAGATCTTTTTATATGCAAAAGATCAGGCAGCAGCCTAAAAGGAATTTGGGTTAGAAACCCTCTGCGGACGGCACTGTGAGCGCAAGGAAATGGTCGAAGCGGCGAAAGCTGTTGGGTAATACCGCCATTGGGAGGAAGCTTCTGAGAAGGTAGATCATGTACGAAAGGCGAAAGCCTTGTGGCGCGAGGGCAGGAGAATTGCACGGTCAAGGATCTTTGGTACACAGTGGCGCTCTCTCGCTGTGACGAGGGCAGGAGCGTGCGCTGACGGATTTTGTCAGCGTTTTTTCTTGCCAAAATGTCGCTGGTCATCCCCTGAGAAGGGGTTTGTCCGGCATTTTTTCGTAATAAGGAGGAGTGTTACTATGTCTCAACGCGGCGGACGTCCCATTGATTTTCAGGCGTGGGCGCAAAACCAAATAGTCAAAAGGGCTGTGGCAGCACTGGAAGCGCGTGACGAAGCATTTGCCGAGCGAAACGCAGATACGCCGCTGCCGCAGCTGGCGCGGTATCTGAGCCGGTGCGCCATCTCGCTGGGTCACAGCCCATCCCCCAGCGAAGTGGATGGCGGTACATTTATTGAGCAGCGTTTTGGCAGCTGGGCAGCCGCGATGGCGGCGGCAAGGCTGCCGCAGCCTCGTTCCATGCGCAAGCTGCGCGACACCGCTCGCTATAAGGCGGAAAAGGTGAAGCAAGAACCGTTGTTCCGTGAGGAGCGAAGGCAGAAGCGGCAGCGCAAGCTGGAGCAATCCGAGCAGCGAAAGAAGGAGCAGGCTATCAAAAAGCGTGCGGAGCGGGCTGCTAAGGAAGCCGCACTTGATACAATATCCGCAGCAATTAACCCCAGTCAAGCCGAGACAGTCTGAACGGAGACTGTCAGCTTTCCATAGGGGGACGGGGTTTAAGCCGCCCCGTCCCCCATCCTCAAATCCGCAAAAGGCAAGTCGAGACGGCAAATGCCGTTGTCTTTTCCATAGCGGGAGGGGTTTGCCGGCCCCTCCCGCATCCTCAAAATCAACAGCCCTAATGGCTGAAGGAGAATTGACATGAAAAAGAATCTGAGATATATCATCGCGTTCCTGCTGGCACTTATGATGCTGTCGAGCCTGTGCGCCTGCGCCCAGACCGGCACTGCCGGCAATAGCGGCGAATTGGATCTGGACTATGTGGGAGAGGATACCGACCAACCCGAAGAGGAAAAGCCGTGGTATTCCTGGTTTACGGAGGCCTTCAGCTTCGGCAAAAAGGAAACAACAACTACCCTGTCCCAAAGCAAGCCTGACAGCGTGGCGGATTTCTATGCCCAGGGCTCCGGAGATGCACCGCAGGGCAACAAGAGTAATAAGACAGACCAGACGCCTTCTACCACCCCGGAGGAGGATACCGCCAACAAGCCGTCCAACTCCGGCGGCAAAAAGGACGACAATAAAAAGGATGACCAGAAGGGCGAGGACGGCAATACCCCTACGCCTACCCCCGAGCAGAAGCCCGAAAGCAAAAAAAACACCGTCACCATTACCATTCGCTGCGATACGGCGGTGAATAACGGTATGCATCTGGAGAGCAAGTGGGCGGGCATCGTCCCCGCCTCCGGCGTGATCCTGCCGGTGACCACGGTGGAGATCGAGGAGGGTGACACGGTCTTTGACGTCCTCGCCTTTGTGTGTGAAAAGTACAAGATCCACATGTCCTATCGGGGCGGCACGTCCAGCGGCTGCTATGTGGATGGCATCAATAACCTCTATGAGTTCGACGGCGGCCGCTGGAGCGGCTGGATGTACTGCGTCAACGACTGGTATCCCAACTACGGCTGCGGCGTGTACTTCGTCAAGGCCGGCGAGGTTATTGAGTGGAACTACACCTGCGACCTTGGCTGCGATCTGGAAAACGGAGATCCCTACGGCTACGGCAAGGAATGGAAGGATAACCATGACTGATACCCGGATGCGTTTCTTCGGGAACCTGCATCCGGCGGTCAGTATGGCGTACTTCGTGCTGGTGCTGGGCCTGACACTGGCCTGTATGCACCCCGTCACGGTGGTGCTGTCGTTCCTGGGCGCCAGCTGGTTTTCCATCCGGCTGCGGGGCTGGAGGGCCTACGGCCACACCATGCGGTTTGTGGGGCCTATGTTTCTGTTGATCGCCCTTGCCAATCCGCTGTTCAACCATCGGGGCGTGACCATGCTTTTTACCATCAATCACCTGTGGTACACGCTGGAAGCCGTGTGCTACGGCCTGGTGTCCGGCTGCTCCCTGTGCGCGGTCATTATGTGGTTTACCTGCTATCAGGAGGTCATGACCTCGGATAAATTCCTGTACCTGTTCGGCAAGCCCTTTCCCGGTACGTCGCTGCTGATCACCATGACGCTGCGGTTCATCCCACAGCTTCAGCAGAATCGCCGCGAGATCCGTCAGTCTCAGGCCATGTTGCAGGAGGAGGGCACGCGGCTGCTGCAAAGGCTGGGCAGCGCCCTGCGGAACCTGTCGGTGCTGCTGACCATGAGTATGGAGGCGGCGGTGGAGACCGCGGACTCCATGAAGTCCCGCGGTTATGGCGCAAAGCGGCGCACTACCTTCCACCTGTTCCGCTTTGACAGTCGGGATGCCCGAACGCTGGGCCTTATCCTGGCGGTAGCGGGCATCTGCATCACCGCCCGCGCCTTCGGGCATGGCGCTATGGAGTTCTATCCCGCCATGACGCCGGTGCTGCTGGGCAGCTCCAGCTATACCATGTTTGTCTTTTACGCCGTGCTGATGTTCCTGCCCGGTATTCTTGAAACAAAGGAGGCCATCAGATGGCGCTCTTACGGTTTGAACACCTGAGCTTCTCCTACCCGCTGGCTGACACGCGGGCACTGGACGACGTCTCGTTGGAGATACATAAGGGCGAGTATGTGGTGCTGTGCGGCCCCTCCGGCTGCGGCAAGACCACGCTGCTGCGCCACGCCAAGCCCGGCCTGCTGCCTGTGGGGGCAAGGGCCGGCGAGACCTTTTATAAGGACGCGCCCCTTTCCCAGCTGCCGGAGCTGACCGCCGCGGCGGAAATCGGCTTCGTACAGCAGAACCCGGATAACCAGATCGTCACCGATTTCGTATGGCATGAGCTGGCCTTCGGCCTTGAGAATATGGCGCTGCCGGTTCCGGTGATCCGCCGCCGTGTGGCGGAGATGGCTGCCTTCTTCGGCATGGAGCCGTGGTTCCGTGCCAAGACCACGGAGCTGTCCGGCGGACAGAAGCAGCTGATGAATCTGGCCTCGGCGCTGGCCATGGGGCCGGAGCTGCTGATACTGGACGAGCCCACCTCCATGCTGGATCCGCTGGCGGCCCGCAATCTGCTTGCTACCGTCCAGCGGATCAACCGCGAGCTGGGCGTAGCCATCCTTTTGACGGAACATCGGCTGGACGAGGTATTCCCCGCCGCCGACCGTGTGGTGACTATGGATCGGGGGCGTATCCTGTCAGACGGCGCACCGGCTGAGATCGCGCGGCAGCTGTCCGGCAGCGCGGAAAAGAGCCGTATCTATTTCGGACTTCCCGCCGCCGTCCGTATTTTCAGTGAGCTGGAGCAGACGGACGATCTGCCCCTGACGGTGCGGGACGGCCGCCGCCGCCTGGAGCGGCTGCTGCCCATCACGGAAGATGCTACCGTACCTGAGGACACAAGACCCGAGAAAGAAGCAAAGCACCCCGCCGTTTTAGAGGGCAAGGAGCTTTGGTTCCGCTATACCGAAAAGGGCAAGGACATCCTGCGGGGCACAGACGTAACGCTTCATCAGGGTGAGCTGCTGTGTCTGCTGGGCGGCAACGGCGCAGGCAAAACCACGCTGATGCAGGCACTGGCCGGCTTCCGAAAGCCCTATCGTGGCAAGGTGAAGCTGGCAAAGGGTCAGCGGCTGTGTATGCTGCCCCAGAACGCCCGGTCGCTGTTTGTGGCCGACACGGTGGAGAAGGAACTGCTGGACAGTGCCGAACAGGACAAAGCCAAGGCCGCGCAGATGGCGGAGAGGCTGGAGCTGACGCCGCTGCTGACGCGGCATCCCTACGACCTGTCCGGCGGCGAGATCCAGCGTCTTGCTGTAGGCAAGCTGCTGCTGCGGGAGGCCACGGTGCTGCTGCTGGACGAGCCCACCAAGGGGCTGGACGCCTATGCCAAGGCGGAGCTGGCGCAGCTGCTGCTGGCGCTGTGCCGGGAGGGCGCGTCTATTCTGGTGGTGACCCACGATGTGGAATTCGCCGCCCGGTACGCCGCAGGCTGCGCCTTGATGTTTGACGGGCTGCTGCTCTCTGAGGGCGAGCCCCACGACTTCTTTGCCGGAAACCGGTTCTATACCACCGACGCCAACCGTATCGCGGCAGAGCACTTCCCCATGGACATTACCTGTGAGGAGGTGATCGCGTCGTGTCGAAGCTCTTTGTCAGCAAAAGAACCAGAGCCGCCGCGTGGGTGATCCTTCTGGTGCTGCCCGCCCTGATGGCGGCCTTCGGCTATTACCACAGCCACCGTCCGCCGGTGAAGCCGGTAGGCTCACGCACCTTCTGGGATCACCTTATCCTCAACTCGGATATTCTGCTGGGGCTTTTGTTCCTGCTGGCCTCCGCCATCCCCTTCTTTTTGGTATTTGATAAGAAGAAGCCCCAGGCTCGCGAGCTGGTGCCGATTGCGGTGATGGCGGCCATTGCCGTGGTAGGCCGCACCGTGTTTGAGATCATCCCGCTGCCCAACTTCAAGCCCTGCTCCGCCATCATTATCATCACGGCGGTGGCCTTCGGGCCGGAGGCGGGCTTTCTTACCGGCGCGCTGACCGCCTTTGTCAGCAACTTCATTTTCGGACAGGGGCCGTGGACGCCGTGGCAGATGTTCACCTGGGGGCTGGTGGGCTTTCTGGCGGGTATCCTGCAAAATGCAGGTGCATTCAAGGGAGGAAGCCGCCGTCACTTTGCGGCGCAATGGTGGGACAGGCTGTGCCCGGAGAATACCAACCGGGGCGATCTGCTGCATTTTGTGCGGCAGCTTACCGACCACGCGCCCCTGCGGCTATGCCTGTATGGTTTCCTGTCCGGCTTTTTGTACGGCTGGATCATGAACCTGTATTTCATCATCGGGTATGTAAGCCCCCTTACCTGGCAGACGATAGGCGCGGCCTATCTATCCAGCTTCTTCTTCGATTTCTGTCACGGACTGTGTACGTTTCTGGTGCTGTGGGCGCTGGGCGACCCATGGGTGCGAAAGCTGGAGCGCATCAAGATCAAATTCGGCCTGACGGCGGAGGAGCGAAACTATGTGCTGCCGCCCTCCACATTTGAGATAGCGAGAGAGAACTATGAGTGAACGAAAAACGATCATCAGGACGGTGGGGCTGAAGAAGCACTACACCGTTGGCGGCAACACGGTCCGCGCGCTGGACGGCGTGGACATGTCCGTGCTGCAAGGCGAATTTGTCTGTGTCGCAGGCCGCAGCGGCTCCGGTAAGTCCACCATGCTGAATATGCTGGCAGGTCTTGAGCCGCCCACGGAGGGGGAGATCATTGTCCGAGGCAAGCATCATTTGGAGGCTATGGACGAGGAACTGCGGACGAAGTTCCGCCGCCGCTATATCGGCTTCGTCTTTCAGAACTACAATAATTTGCCCCAATACACGGCGCTGGAGAATGTGGCACTGCCGCTGGCCATCCGAGGCGTACCGGAGGATGAACGGAACTGGCTGGCGTGGCAGGCCTTGAGCCGCGTGGGACTGCGCGGACACGTAGATCACCGGCCTGCGGAGTTGTCAGGCGGTCAGCAGCAGCGTGTCAGTATCGCCCGTGCCATTATTACGGAGCCCTCCATCGTGCTGGCGGACGAGCCTACCGGGAATCTGGACAGCCGTACCGGCCAGGAGGTCATGGAGTTGCTGTGCGAGATCTTCCGGGAGAGGAACACCACCTTCATCCTCAGCTCCCATGACCCGCAGATGCAGTGTTATACGGATCGTACCGTCTATTTCAGTGACGGAAAGATAGAGATAGAAAATCACCACACCGGAGAGGAGAACGCACAGTGAAAAGAGAAACGGTAAAACGGGTACTGGCCCTGTTGATCTGCGTATTGATGACAGTATCCCTGCTGCCCGCCGTCGCTATGGCGGAAGAAGTCACAGAGGATGTGATAGATGACAGCACCATTGAGGCTTACACGTCTTACGAAAACGGAGAGGACGCCGGCGTCAGCGGGGTCTCGGTTACAGACGAAAAGCCCAACACGGATATCAAGGTCATACCCAGCGACGCCAACGCCCTGATCCTGATGGATACCGGCGCACAGTCCCCCAAAGGCGTTCCCGGTCAGGTGGTGAAGATCGTGCTGCCGCTGGCGGTCAACAAGGAGTATCTGCCCAGCGAGAAATACATGCTGCGCAACATCAACATCTATCCCGATGTGCCTACCGACGCCAGCGTGTCCAACTGGCCCTTTGAGCTGATCTATGCCAGCGATGTGCAGCACTTAAAGGATATGTCCTACAACTCCACGGCGGAGGTGTGGTTCGAGTTCAAGGTCAGCGAGTTTGCCAGTAAGGGACGCTACGCTGTGCCCTTTAAGATCAACGCCACTGTGTGGCGGGAGGATGCCGTGAACGGCACCACCATCACCGAGGACGTGACCTTCAAGGTCAGTGCCTATGTGACCGTTACCGACAACGGCAATATGTCCGGCGTTACCACCGCCTTCGGCAGCCTTCAGGTGGCGGGCACCAACGCGGGCGGCTCCTATACTGTGCCTACCGGCACGCCCAATCAGACTATCTCCATGCGGATCCCTGTGATCAATGTGGGCGGCACCCTGACCAGCGTGACGGTTTATCCCGTGGTCTCTGCCGCGCTGGACGAGTTCCCCTTCGTGATCGACTCCACCAATTTGGGCAAGTATTTCGACTACTGGGCCAGCGGCGAGGTGAAGTATCTGGACTACACCTTCACGGTGTCGCCCTTTGCCACCTCCGGCAACAAGTCCATTAAATTCAAGGCAAATTATTTCGAGAACAGCGCCCCTGCGGAGGGCTCTTTCTCCACGCAGTTTACTGTGATCGATGGCTATGACGCCTCCGCTATGTCGGTGATGGTGCAGAGCTATAAGCTGTATGTGGACGATACCGAGGTATCCGGCCTGATGGCAGGCGAGGAGACGGAGCTGCGCCTGACCCTGATCAACAATTCCAAGTATGACACGGCCAAGAAAATCATCTCCAGCCTGGTATTCACCAATTCCCCCGGTCTGACGCTGTGCGTAGGCGGCACGGATACCGCCTACGCCGATTCCATCAAGCCGGGCGGTACGACGATCCTGAAATACAAGATCATGGCCAAGCAGGACGCGGAGGTTGGCCCCGCCATGCTGGGCATCAACCTGACCTATGAGACCACCGAGGCGGTGGCCGGTAAGGCGGCGCAGAACATCATGCTGCCGGTCAGCCAGAAGATGGATGTTCTGGCCGGTACGCCGGAGGTGTACGGCACACTCAGCAAGGATAAGGAAGCTACCATCTCCGTGCCGCTGACCAACATGGGCCGCGCCAAGGCTATGAATATCCGGGTGCTGGCCACGGACGGTATGACCGCCTCCACCCCCTGTTATGTGGGTGACCTGCTGGCAGGCGGCTCCACCAGCGCCGATGTAACGGTGGGCTTCTCCAAAATCGGCGCGTTTGTGGGTAAGATGATCCTCCAGTATGAGGACGCCAACGGCGAGACGTATTCTCAGGACATCTCCGTGCCGCTGAGCGTGGCGGAAAGCTCTGCGGACAGCAGTGCCGACAGCGCCAACGCAAAAAAAGACGGCACAGACAGCCGCTGGTGGCTGTGGCTGCTGATAGCGATCCTTGCGCTTATCCTGATCGGCATTGTCCTGTATGTCATCATCCGCTATAAGCGCGGCGAGATTGGACCCGGTGCCGAAAACACCGCTGCCTTGGACGATTTTGACGACGACTTTGACGCAGACGGCGGCACGCCGGATATTGGAGAGAAGCCGCTGACCTACGACGGAAGCAATAAGGACGGGAATGTATGAAGCCAAAAGACCTGTTTCGCTACGGCTGCACCAACCTGTTCCGACGAAAGACCCGCACGGCACTGACAGCCCTATCCATGGCGGTGGGCGTCATGTGTATCGTGGTGCTGATCTCCGTAGGTCTGGGCTATGAGCAGGCGTACCGCGAGAGCATCGAGGCACTGGGCAGCCTGACAAAAATCGATGTGACGCCTGCCACCGGCGATTACGGGCGCAAGGCACTGCTGAACGACAAGGCACTGGAGGCGTTCCGGGGCATCGACGGTGTGGAGGCGGTAACGCCGGTCTATCAGCAGTCCGCCTATATCGTGTCCGGCAACTATGTCAATATGGTGCGCGTCTACGGCATCGACATGACCACGGCGGAAAACTTCATGCTGACGCCGGAGCGGGGCATTATGGCCGGGGACGGCACGCACCTGCATCCGGAGGTACTGTTCACCGACGATGTGGCCGCCGGACTTGCCAACAAGGCGAAGGACTGGGAGCTGGCGGTGGATGAGAACGGCAACGCCCTCATCAACCTGCTGGAAGTGCCTGTCCGCATGACCTTCGATTCCTCCAGCCTGACCGGCGAGCCGAAGGCCGACACCGACGGACGGGCACTGCCCTCCAGCAATCTCTATACCCTGCGGGTGACGGGCATCTGCTCCACCCTGAATAACAACTTCGCCACCGCCGCGTTCATGTCCTTCGACCGCTTGCAGGAGATGACGCAGGCCAACGCCAATTACATGGGCGCGACTACCCAGACCAAGACGGCGGAGGAAAAGGCCAACGGCCCTACCTACGACTTGGTCTGGGTCAAGGTCAAGAACGTCAACGATGTGCAGCGGATCGTCAAGCTGATCCGGGACACGGGGCTGAACACCTACTCCCTCAATGACATGTTGGAGACGGTGCGCACACAGTCCCGCCAGATCCAGGGGATGCTGGGCGCACTGGGCGGCATCGCTGTCCTGATCTCCGCCATCTGCGTGGCAAACACCATGATGATGTCCATTACGGAACGGACGCGGGAGATCGGCGTGCTGAAGGTGCTGGGCACCGTTCGCAGCGACATCTTCAAGATGTTTCTCTCGGAGGCACTGATCGTGGGCGTGATAGGCGGCGCGGCGGGCTTGGTGCTGAGCTTTATCGCCAAGTGGCTCATACCGGTGATCTTCGCGTCCCGTGAGCTGCGGTGCGTGCTGCCCTGGTGGCTGGCGGTCTGCGGTGTGGCGTTCTCAGGCGCGGTAGCCATTGCCGCCGCTTGGATCCCCGCACGCAAGGCAACGCTGATCAGCCCCAACGAGGCCATCCGCTCTGAGTGAGGTGACGATATGAAAAAGACAACACAAAACGTAAGACGCTCACTACGCCGTGTGCTGACGCTGCTGCTGGCACTGGTAATGACCCTTTCTCTGACGGCGCAGGCATTTGGTGCTATCGGAAATTGGCCCGCAACAGGCGATACAATCGTTGACCGCTATATGTACAACAGCGGCACCCTCTACAATGGAGATGCTGTGATAGCACCCAAGTACAGCAATTTTGGCGGCTTTATCAATGTATACGGCGTGCCGAAGGGTTCCGATGCAAGCACCTATGTGATGACGCCGACTTCTATCAATTTTGGTACGCATCTAAATTCAAAAAACAATACCACAGATTTGGAGATGGGCAAGGCCTACGACTTCTCGAAGCCGATTCGGTATCATATCACCTCTGAAAATGGACGGACATTTTTCGCCTACGCCTTCGCTGCGGAGGCAACCAGCAAGGATACTTGGACTGAAGCAGATACACAGGCTCTGTTGGGTATGGCAGGATTGTTTGTAGATACTTACCATCAGCTCTACCTTACGATAGATAAAATCAACGCTTCGAGGACGGAAATCGGCACCTATCATCCGGCCAACGCGGATATGCTCAGCACGCTGGGCTATTGGCTGGGCATGAGCACGGCGTATTTTGATCTCGCCGAAGGCGAAAGCAGCATGAATGGCAATCGCCTCTTTGACTCCTATGAAGCAAAGTGGCGCGCCGGCGGCGCGGAGGCCGTTCAGTTCATGCAGGAATACCTGCAAAGGTATATTACCAAAAAAGGCTATAGTCAGGTCAGCCCCACGGCTCTGCGGATCATCTATGAGCAAATCGTCCCGGAGTATCTTGCCTATGCTGAGCAATGCCGCGTCAAGGAGCCGGTCATTGACCGTGTGACCATCGGCGGCTCGGTGGGCAGCATCAATACCGAGACCCGCACGGTAACGGTGAAGCTGCCGGAGGACGCAGACCGTTCCCAGTTGACCGTGCAAGTAGAGGTGGGAACCGGGCTGACCGCCCACTCCGTGGCCGGCTCTGTGACCGATGGGATTCTTGCCTATCAGGTAACACCCTATGATCCGGCATACGGCACGAAATACAATGCACTGAGCGCCACATGGCGTATCATCATCGAAACGGGTAAGCCGGACAATCTAGTTACCTCCTTCGCCGTTACCGCTGATGATGGCAAGACCCGGTACGCCAAGATCGACGAGACCAATAAGACGATTTTCCTGAACCTGCCTGAGGGCACCGACCTGAGCGCTATCACGCCGGTGGTCGTTCATACCGGCACGGCGGTCACGTTAGAGGGTTCGGCCCTTGACGGCAGCATTTCCTTCGATTTCACCAATTCCGAGACGACACCTCTGACATTGGTGGTGACCAACAGCAACTTTGCTCTGCGAACGGAATACAGGGTAACCGTCACAGCCAGAAAGTCCTCAGAGAATTACATCACCGCCTATAGGCTGGGTGACGCAGAGGGCGCGATCAATGGCGACAACATTGCCATCACCATCCCTTACGCCATGGATCTGGCGGTTGCAAAGCCGGAGATCACCGTTTCCGAGTTTGCGGTGCTTACCGCACCTGATACGCTGAAGGTGGGCGACAATACCTACACCGTCACCTCGGAGGACGGCAGCAAACGCACCTACACCGTTACCATTACCCGCGCGGCGGTAGCTACCGGCAGGCAGATCCTGTCCTTCACCTACGGCGCGGTGGCAGGCACGATCGATCAGGTGAATGGTACGATCTCACTGGTGCTGCCCTCCGGGACAAGCACCACCTTTGCGCCGGCTATCCGCGTATCGGATTTCGCCACGGTCACACCGGCCTCCGGTGAAGCGCAGGACTTCAGCAAGCCGGTACAGTACAAGGTCAAGGCGCAGAACGGCTCCACCAATACCTATACCGTCACTGTAACAGTTTCTCAGGAGCAAGTAGAGAATCCTTACAAGGCGGATATGGAGTCGCTGGTGCGGAAGATCACCACGCGGTACAGCCAAACAACGGCAGGCGCGTGGGAGGACTGGGAATGGATGAACCTGGGCTTCTACCAGAAGAAGCTGGGTAATCTTGACGACGGCTTCTCCATCGCGGAGTGCATCAAGCGGCTGGACACCACCACCAATGTGGCCATGACCAACATTGACCGTAAGATCATGACACTGACCGCCCGCGGCATCGACTGCTCCAAGCTGTCCAAGTACAACAACGGCGAGCCCTTCCTTGACGCCAAGGGAAACAAGGTAGACGACCTTGCCGCAGTCCTCTATAACTACAGCGGCGGATATACCATCAACGGTCCCATTTTTGCCCTGAACGCACTGGATATGGGCAACTATACTATCCCTGAAAACGCCGTGTGGACGCGGGAAAAGCTGCTGGAGACGATCCTGAACCACAAGTACCTGTCGGATGGCTTTGGCTTGGATATGGTCACCATGCTGATGCAGTCTATCGCGCCCTATCAGAACGATCCAGTGTACGGCGAGCGGGTCAAGGCTAAGCTGTGGGAGGGCTTTGACATTGTTATGAACAGCTTTGGCACCGACCCCTTTGGCAACCCATTCGGCGTCCAGTGGGGCGGCGTGTATACCTCTGAGGGCGCGTCCCAGATCATCTGCGCTCTTTCCGCTATGGGTGTTGACGTCCACACGGATGTGCGCCTCAACAACGGAGAGGACAGCGTGCTGACCTCGTTCCTCAACTACGCCGACTTTGGCGAGGGCTATTTTGCCCACAGCAACACGACGCCCAAGAACGCCATGGCCACCTATCAGGGCTGCTATGCCACACAGTGGTATCTGGGCTTCCTGGAGGGCGGCGGGGCGGGGCATCCCTATTCCCTGTATTATCATCGCTTCGATTTCTCCCGTAAGCTGTCCACCGAGGCGGACATTACCTCCTTTACACTGGAGGGCAAGCAGGGCGTGTTTACCACCGAGGGCGGAGACAACATCATCACCGTGACCCTGCCTGCCGGTACGCCGCTGAACGACATGCACCCGCAGCTTCAGCTGTCTGACTATGCCACGATCCTTGCACCGGATCTTACCGGCGGCATCACCTTTGTGAAGGATACCAAGACCGCCTTCACCGTGCAGGCGGAGGACGGCAAGACCACCAAGACCTATTATGTGGTAGTCAAGCTCTCGGATAAAGAAAAGCCCTCCGGCGCGGAGATCTACACCGATACCATTATGCTGAAGGACGCCAATATCCTGCGGGATCTGGATATTCTGGGCAAGAATATCACCACTGGCGCGGACAGCACGGATATTGAGCTGCTGCTTGACGCAGGAAAGGACACCTCAAATCTGATGATCTACGCCCGCCTCTCCTATGGAGCCACCGCCTCGCCGGCACTGGACGGGAAGAAGGGCATGAACCTGTCGGATTGGACGACCTTCACCATCACTTCCGGCGACGGGACGAATACCCGGACGTACCGCATTAAGGCCACGGCACGGACGCAGGCGTCTATCTCCGCCTTCAGCCTTACCATCGGCGGCACGGTCTATGAGGGCGTTATTGACAACAAGGCCAACACCATTACCGTGTCCGGTGTGGATGACAGCAAGCTGTCAAGCACCTCCTTCACCCCGGATGTGACGCTTGGACCGGAGACACTGGTCTGCTCTCCCGCCCCCGGTCTGGCGCAGGACTTCTCCCGCACGGTGCAGTACATCGTGGCGGGCAATGAAAAGGTACTGTCCCGCACCTACACCGTCTCCGTGCTGAATAAGGCGGGTCAGCTGATCTCCGGCAGCGGCGGTGGAGGCGGCAGCGATCCTGTAACGCCGGCCACCGGCGCGAAGATCACGGCCTTTTCCGTGCTGGGTGTGGACGGTGTCATTGACCAGAGCGCAGGCACTATCACCGTAACGCTGCCTGCCGGGACGAACGTGACGGCGGTAGCCCCCTCCGTTACCGTGACAGCGGGTGCGGTGGTGAGTCCTGTGTCCGGCGAGGTGGTGAACCTTACCGCTCCGGTGGTCTACACCGTGACGCTGGGCGAGGAAACCAGCCGCTATACCGTCACCGTGACCTTCGAGCGCAGCGTTTCCCAGCAGCTTTGGGACGAGCTGGGCAACAACTCGGATGTGGCGGATCACCAGACCAGCCACACCAAGCGGGATTGGAGCTGAGTGCCATGAGGAAAAGAAAAACTGTATTTCTATTGCTGGCATGCCTGCTGCTGACGCTGGCGGCTGGCTGCGGGAACGCACCCCAGCAGCCGCAGGAGCGCAGCAAGTGGGACATCCTTTCCGCCAAGTGCGGCGAAGCGGACTGTACCGTGTCCGTCACTAAGAATTGGGGCGGGCAGGAAACGGGGCTGAGCTGTGTTGTGTTCATCCCCCCCACGGAGGGCATGGACATGACCGCCGTCCCGCTGACGCTCCGGCTATCCGAGGGCGCGACGCTGGACGAGACTGAGCCGTGCATCGTATCCATTGACGGTATGTCGCTTGTGGTGGATCTGACGGTTAGCGATCCCTGCATCACCGTGCAGAACGAGGGCTATACCCGCACCTACTGCCTGCGGCTCAAGGAGGCGATGGGATGAAGCGTACAGTATACTTGCTGATCGCTGCGCTAAGCATAAGCCTGCTGCTGGGCGGCTGCGGCCAGAACAGCGACCCGCTGGCTATCCGGGAGTTGATCATCGGTGACAGCGTCGGCACGGTGGAGCAGCGGGGCAGCGGCAAGGACGCGGAATACGTGATCTGCATCACACTGCCGATAGAAACGGATTTCCAGAACTGCACAGCCAATATCACACTGGCGGAGGGCGCGTCCGTCAATGGCGATAGTCCCTGCCTGAAGGCGGATGTGGGCGGCCGCATGGTGCTGGATCTGACGCCGGAACATCGGGATCTGATTATAGAGAATGGGTCAAGCAGCCGTTCCTACGGCTTTGAAATAGCACTGAGCCAATGAACAGGCTCATGGGTTAGTGGAAGGAGTGATACGCAGGGTCATCGCGAGGACCTGACGCATGTGGAACAAAAACAATATTTAGTAAAGGAGAAACAACATGAAAATGACGAAGAAGATCACCGCATTGTTGTTGGCTCTCGTGATGGCGCTGTCTCTCAGCACCATGGCGTTTGCCAACGGCACAGTCAACACTGAGTACACGAAACCTGAAAGCAGCACGACTGTGACGACCACACCGGGCATCTCTTCCATTACGGTCAATACTGTGGATACGAGTTTTGCCTACGACAACAATACCGGATCAGGGACCGATAGTCCCATTTATGCCCGTGCTACCGTATCCGGAACAGAGTACGATCTGAAAACAGCTAACGTGGTGATCACGACAACGGGAGATGAGCCTACAGTCTACTTGGGCGCGACGGAGATCACCAATCCGACACCGGTCGGGAATGCCTATACCTATCAGCTTGATATGTATAACAAAGCATACGAAGTGTATGTTGGTGAAAGCCAGTATATCTTGGCGGCTGGTCTGGCAAAGACGACCACGCCTATTGAGATTCCCGCAGGCGACCCCATGCGCATCAGCGCGATGAACATCGGCGGCGCAACTGGCAACATCAAAATGAGCGTTGTGCAGAACCCCTACATGGGCAACCCCTATTACACCATGTGGACCTCCGTCACCTATACGGTGAAGGCCGAAATGGCGGGCAAGCCCATCCGCTCCAACCTGAGCGGCTCCATTACGATCCCCAACGGCACCTCCGCTCCCTCGGCTGCGGATACCTGCCTCAAGGGCACTATCACGGGCACCGGCTCTGCACAACCCTGCACACTGGATCTGACCGGCAATACTACGCTGAGGGTCGTCTATGGTAATTACAGCAGGAACTACACCGTTATCGCCACGGATGAGAACACCATCAGCGTCAGCTTCGGCTTTGACTTCACCGAGGCGATCAATTCTACCGAATATAAGAGCCACAAAATCCTTAAGGATAATATTACCGTAACAGACGCCGTTGATCAGTTGATCGTCAATGCGCATGCTTATTTTGCCAAGACGAATGAAGACGCCACCGCCACCTATGGCATCATTACGGTCACGGCCGGTTCCACGGTCATGGATATCATGCGCAATTTTGCTGTCGCAAATCAGCTTGGCTCTGAGGTTCCTGAGGGCTGCACCTACATGGCAACCCTGAACGGCATTGGTGAATTTACTTTTGGACAGTACTCCGGCTGGATGTATACCGACGGCCCCAACTGGGACAATAAGGCGACCAACGCCAAGTTCTATGAGAGCTGGAACACGCCTCCCATCGGTGCTGCCAGCTATACCCTGTCCGAGGGCGACGAGATCTGCTGGTTCATTTGCTGCAATTATATGCATCATCCTTGGTAAAATAGCATTTCATGTGACCCGAGGGTAGCTGGATGGAACTTTCCATCCGGCTACCCCAGAGGGCGGGGACACATGGTAGCAATTGTCCCTGCCCTCCTTATTTTTTCAAGAGAGAGGACATCAATAGTATGAAAAAGTCCTATACCCGTATAATTGCCTTGCTTTTGTCGTTGCTCCTTTGCGTCGGGATATTACCGGCGGTTGTATTTGCAGAGGAAGCAACTGCTCCGAAATGGCCACAATTAAAGGAGCTGACGATAGCAGCGAATACAAAGCTCTCTGCAACGGGAAAGGGAGCAGAAGACCGCAGCTTAGATCGTTTGGTCACCAAGGTGACCTTTGAGAACTATGAGGAGCCGCGCGAGGTTACATCTACCAACAAATTACAGAAGCGGCATCTTGTTGGTAAGATTACACTGCATGTCGAAGAGGCGCCATCTGCGGTTTGGCAGTATGAATTGCCAGCCGGGACACTGAGCTACACCCCAGTGGACGGCTTGCCGAATGACGTTGCGGATACACGTGGTCTCACTGGGGCACTGGGTTTCCCGGTGGGAAGTTTGACCGGCACTAAAATATCATTTTATGAGGAAACCAAAAATGCAACCCCCAAAAACCCTAAAAACGTTTACTACTATGAGACTGAAATCGTTGTGGATAGTGCAGAAAAAACATGGGACTATCCTGTAATTAAACAGGTAATCTTAAATGATTATGATAAACTGTTTACAATTGGTGGACAAGCCATCACGATCACAGGATTAGGATTAGAGAATTATGATGCCGCAGTATTAAACCCAACAGACGAGGATACTGAGGAATGGATCGCCGGTGAAATTACGGTCTATATCGCGCAGGAACCCAATCCTCAGAAGTATTACTCGCTGAACGATGAATTCGGTCATAATGCCATAAGCACCGAAGTCACCAGTGTCGAGGGCTTTACGATTCACAATAAGATCGTCAGCGCCGTATTTGAAGCGGGGCAGACGGAAACGATAGCCCTATCCTATGCAGCCAACTCCGATAATACAAAGACTTATCACTACAAAGTAAAGCTTGAAGTTGGTTATCCGGATGACGGCGTATATGTTTTTGACGGCACCGGTACAAGGATCGCCCCCACCAAGGCACGCGTCAGCTTTAACGCGAATCAGGCGGGCACCTATCACTACGCTGTCGTAGCTGCGGCGGCAGCCGCGCCCACTATGCCCACGGATGCCGGCGCGGCAATGACGGCAGGCGAAAATACGTTTGTCATTGACGGGCTTGCAGAGGGCGCGAAGAAGGTATACATCTGGGGCAAGAACGGCGAAAAGGTATCCGCCCGCCCCGTCGTGGTGGAGATCGATGCGGAGGCAAAGAGCTATTCCTTGACATTTAATACGACTACGGCTGCCACAGACGGTATCCTTCGTATCACTGCGGATGGCAAGGATGTATCCTTTAAGACAAGGATCATGGTGACGCCGACCACAGAGGCAAAAGGAATCTATGAGGGACAGCGGATCACCGTCTGGATGGGGAATCCCTATACCGACAAGGATCTGAACGGCGTAACATTGAACCCCGCGGTAGATGTGACTATTGCGGAGGACAAAAACAGCTTCTCCTTCACCATGCCCGCCGCTAATGTGTACGGTGCAAGCAGCGACTGGCGCACCTATGTGGATAGCACGAAAACGCGCTATACGCTGACCGGAATAGCCTCCACCTTTGACCAAACCAATGTGTCGGGTATTAAAATGGGACACGTTGTCTTTAAGGATGAAGGAGGCAATATCATCACACAAGCAACGAGCGGAACAACAGTAACCGCGACGCCTGTTCCGAGCACCACCGCCAATTACACGTTGGAATTCCAGTTTACCGAGTGGTCAGACGCCACCGGCTTTACGTTGGCTGTTGCTGATAAGACGAAGAAAACGCTAACCTTTACGGTAGGTTCGGAAAATATCTCCCTCAAAGCCAATTTCAAGCCTGTTGGCACAAAAGTCACATGGGGGACCAACATCACTTCGGCGGATGCCAATGCCCCGCAGGTCTCCATGCCCGGCAATGTGTCAAGCCCGTTCGTGTTCAAGCCCCAGCCGACATTCGCGTCCATCGACGGAAAGGCGTGGTATGATCGATACGAGTTTGAGGGCTGGGTGATCACAAGAGACGACAAGACGCTGACCGGCGACGATGTCAATACGAGCCAGGCAGTGGGAACTCTCGGTACTCCCGGCTACTGGACATATGCTAAGTTTGACATCTCCGGCAAAGAAATGACCGTCACAGCCAATTTCCGTGAACGCAAGTTCGCCAGCGTGACCGCCACGGTCAATGACCCTGCTATGGGCAGCGCGGCGGTTGCCATCGGAAACGGCGAGGCGTCTCCCAGCCAGTCTGTTGTTTTTGAAGGGCAGACCGTCACCCTGACCGCCACACCCGGCGAACGCTATATGCTGAAAGGCTGGGAGGTCAAGGATGCCGATAAGAACGATGTGACATACACCGTTGCGGAGGATGTTGTCAACGTTGCCACCTTCATCATGCCTGCCACCGGCAAGGACATCACCGCAAAGGCGATTTTCAAGGTAGATCCCGCAAAGGCCAGCACCGCCTGCAATCTGAGAAATGTGACGCTGAATATTTCCGGTGCCACCAGCGAGCGCAGCGGCACAAAGTATACCATCAAGGTTCCGGCTAATACAGACGAAGCCGCGCTGGCAAAGGCGGTACTGAAGCTTGAGATCTCCGAGTATGCCGCTGTAAAGAAGACCGGCGAAACCGACAACTGGCCCGCAGCGGGCAAAGCCTGTGGTATGAAGTTGGATACGCCGGTGACCTTCACTGTCACCGCCGAGGACGGCAAGACCACGCAGGACTATGCCCTGACCATCACGAAGGCCAAGAACAGTGAGAAGGACATCACCGCCGTCAAGCTGTTGAACGCCGATAAGTCCGTGATCGCCGAGGGCAAGCTCAACGGTACGACGTGGACGATCACGCTGCCCTCCAATACGGACAAGGCCCTGATCAACAAGATTGGCACTTCTACGGATGTCTTTATGCAGATCAACTACACCGGTGTGTCTCTGGCACAGGCAGAAGGCTATGACGATGCGACTGGCATCAGCGGCAAATGGTCCTCCGGCAATGTCATGTGTGGCATCAGCCCCAACAGCAGCAATACTTTCACCGTCACCGCCGAGGATGGCAGTACCAAGACCTACACGGTGGCGATCGAGTACACCGCCCCCAACGCCCCCACACTGTCCAACGGCTCCGCCACCCGCACCAGCAAGACCGGTGCAACGGTGAAATTCACCACCAATGAGGCGGGCACCTACTACTACAAGGTAGTGACCCACGGCGCGGCGGCTCCCACGGCGGATGAGATCATGAAGTCCACCACCCATGGTACAGCCAGCGCAGGCGAGACGACCATCACCCTCAGCAATCTGACCGAGGACGCCCGTGACATCTACATCGTTGTTGTGGGTGCAGCCGGAGGCGAGAGCACTGCCCTGAAGGTGGAGATCCCCGCCTATGGCAGCGGCAGCGAAACGCCGGATACCGGTAAGTTTACCATCTCGGTGAATGCCCCCAAGGGCGGCACCATTACCACCAACCGCACCAAGGCGGATAAGGGCGACGAGATCATCGTCACCGTCACGCCCGACAGCGGCTATCAGATGGCAGATGGCTCTCTGACCTACTCGCTGGCTGTGGCAGGTGGTGAAACGGTGAAGATCACCGGAAACCGCTTTACCATGCCTGCGGGCAATGTGACCATCACCTGCAAGTGGGAGACGGCCACCACGACTGTCAAGGGCATCACAAGCTTCTCCATCAATGGCGTAGCCGGTGCGGTGAACAACAGCACCAATACCATTACCATCACCATGCCCCGCGGCACAGATGTGACGAAGCTGACCCCTGTTATCGCCACAAACGGCGTCAAGTCTCTGACGCCCGGTAACGGTGAAACGGTGGACTTCACCAATGCCGTGACCTACACCGCCGCCATGGAGGATGGCAGCAGCAAGACCTATACTGTCACGGTCTACGTGGACAAGGGGACGCTGGCCGATCAGTTCTGGGATAAGCTGACTGATTTCGCCACCCAAGTTCCCTGGTGGCAGTATGCCGAAAAACAGCAGAGCACCAGCAAGTATCCCAAGTATTGGTAAGTAGTTTTCTCTACGCAAAGAAAGACGTCGGCAGATGCCGGCGTCTTTCTCTTGCTGAAGATATATGGTTTTGCAGATAACTCCCCAGCTACAGTAGCAATGCACCATCTTCGGGCGGGCGGACACCGTATAGGGGACATTTGCCCGTTTGCAGGCTTCCTCAAAGTCCGGCAATGCGCCGTAGAGCACCTCGTCGGCAGAATAGAAGAAGTGGATATCGCCTACGCCGGTAAAATCTCCCCGGGAGCCGGAGAGCATATAGTCCGGCACATTCTCGCAGCCGTGCCGCATGAACTTCTCCACCGTCACCATAAAGGCATAATCGATGGAAACGTCCCTTTCATTGAGCGCCTGCATCCGCGCCCTTTCCGCGTCGTTCCACGGCACCTCGCCGGGGGATACGGCGACGATGTGTCTCGGCTGCGGCAGCGGCTCGGGCTGCGCGTTGTTGTGCGCCGCGATCCCCAAAGCCAGCGCACCGCCGGAGGAAAAGCCGCAAGTACTGACATTTCCGC
>OGXX01001665.1_pt1 | contig 21947 bp, 18 predicted proteins | sample 1576301 | NCBI WGS metagenome assembly OGXX01 (sample SAMEA3541469, study PRJEB24748) | human gut metagenome | biome: human gut; feature: human-associated habitat; material: faeces | place: China | collected 2012
AAGGCAATGTAACGTTCGATGCAAAAGGAAAAAATCTCCACTTTGAAGTAACAGGCGATAACGTTTTAATAGAAAGAATTACTTTCCGAAACTTCAATTTTACTAATGGATCTGGAGGAGCAATAAGATGGAATGGAAACAATGGACTATTAAGAAATTGTAATCTAATCAACAACAATTGCACTTCTTCTGGAGGTAGTGTTTATTGGTATGGTGCTAATGGTATAGTAATAGGTTCTACTTTCACTAATAACAATGCTCTTAATGGTGGAGCTATTTATTGGTATGGTGCTAATGGTGCTGTAAATAACTCCTCTTTTATATATAATGCAGTTACAGGTAATGGTGGTGGGATTGACTGTGGAGGTGTTAATAGTACTATAAAATATTCTAAATTTATTAGTAATACTGCTACAGGTAATGGTGGTGGTATTAATTGGTGGGGTACTAATGGTGCCATAACTGATTGTATTTTCACTGATAACATTGCTAGTATTGGTGGTGCTATTTACTGGCATGCTGCTAATGGTGCTTTATATAATTCTATTTTTAACAATAACCGAGCAAATAATGCCGCTGGTGGTGTTAACTGGATAGGTCCTGATGGTACTTTATCTAGTTCCACTTTCAATAACAATACTGCTACAGGTAATGGTGGTAGTATTGGGTGGGGTGGTAGTAATGGTATTTTAAATGATTCTACTTTCATTGGTAACTCTGCTTCCAATGGTGGTGCTATTGATTGGTGGGGTGTAAATGGTGCTGTAAATAGTTGTACTTTTAATGATAATGCTGGTTTAACTGCTGGTGCTATTTTCTGGCAGTTAACTGGTTTAATGAACAATTGTACATTTAACAATAAATGGATCAACTCTACCAGTAAATCAAATGGAATTTCTGTTAAGCAAAATTTAACCATTAATGGTGGAAAAGGTATCGTAGATATACTTAATTATGGTACTCTCTTAGGTGTTTCAATCGTAGTTTTAAATAATGAAACATATTATTATCCCCCTAATTCGAATATTAATTTATTTGAATTAAACTAGAAAAAGGACTTATAAATTAATTTGAGAGGTCTCAGGATCCAACCATATAATAATTGGCACAGTGTTGAAAAAAGATAGTGAGTACAAAAAATTTATAATCAACATTTACAAATTAAAAGTAATTTTATATATTATTAATTATAACAAAGTTATAAGGTGATTTTATATGTTAACAGAACAGGTAGATGCTATAAATTATTTTGATGGAAATGTAAAGGAAGTGGAAGAAACAATTGTTCAGGATGAAACAATAACAATTACAATAAATGGGACTATAAATCGTAGTTTATCAGGATTAAATGACTCATTGACAGAATTTGCAGTGGGATACTTATTTAATGAGAATCTAGTTGAATCAATTAATGACATTAAAAAGGTAGAAATAGAAGATACCAAAATAAACATTGAAATTGATGATAGATTACTAAAAAATAATGAAACTGTCTTATGTTCAGATTCAGCTGGGGGATGGAGAAGTAAAATCAAAAATGTAAAAAAGGTTGAATCTGATCTTCAGGTAACATCTGGCGAATTACTAGCTAGAATTGAAGAGCTAAAAAATAACGCTGAAATTTGGCAGGCTACTGGTGGAACTCATGTAGCTGGAATATCTGATGGAAAAGAATTTGTTGTAAAAGAAGATGTAAGCCGTCATGTGGCTGTAGATAAAGTAATTGGTTATGGTATTTTAAACGGATTTGACTTATCTAATTCTTATGTAGTTTACAGTGGAAGAATGCCTGCAGATATGGTAATTAAAATAACAAGAGTAGGAATTCCAATTTTAGTTTCAAATGCCGCTCCTGCATATTCTGGTTATAAAATAGCTGAAAAGGGAAACGTTACATTAGTTGGATTTGTTCGCGGTCAACGTTTTAATGTATATAATAATTTAGGTAGAGTAATTTTTGATAAATAATTACTCTATTCTAAAACAGTATGCCGTGCTTTTAGATCACTTTCTGTTTGTTCCATAACTTCCATTAGTTCAGCTACTAAACCGTCTAAAAATACGAGGGTTGTTAATTCAAATGCAGTACCTAATGGTGTAAGTGATGTGTAATTTCCATGAATTTGACGTTTCATATAATTTTTATCGTCAGCTTCTGCTTTAGTTCTTCCTTTCACAAAAATATAAGCGTCACATAATTTACCTAAAGTAGATTCTGGATAAGAAGTTAAAGCAAGGACGCTTGATCCTCTATTTTTGGCAATATTTACTGCAGATACAATGGTGTTTGTTTCTCCTGAACCTGAAATAGCTATTAAACAGTCTCCTGCATTAATGGCGGGAGTGGTAGTTTCTCCTACAACATAAGAGCTTATTCCTAAGTGCATTAATCTCATAGCAAATGCTTTAGCTGCTAAACCTGACCTTCCAGCTCCAATAACAAAAATATTTTTGGCATTTACAATAACATCAATAAAATTTTCCACTTCTTTTTCATCTAAATATTCTTCTGCATTCTTGATATTGTCTAAAATTGCGTCAATAGCTTCTTTCATGATTTCCATTAAAATCCTTTCCAAAATTGTTTTCATTGAAAATATTAATTATATATTAATTTATATATTAAATTAATGAATTTCAAAAGTAAGGGGTTAATCAGTTTAGAGATAGATGATGAGGTATATGATTATAAATTGTATAATACTTTGAAATCGTTATCTAAAACAGGTTCTCAGAGAAAATCTGCAAAAGAACTTGGAGTAGCTCATGCTGTTTTAAATAGGCGTATCAAAAAAGCTGAAGATAAATTAGGCATTCCTCTTGTTGAAAAAGTAGGTTCAGGTAGTGTGCTTACTTACGGCGGCAGGGCTTTATTGAAGGAATTCCAAAATTACTATAATCAGATAGCTAAAACCAAAAACATTAACATTGCAGGAGGGCACATTGTTTCTGGACTTTTAGAGTCAATTAACCAGCCCTATAAATTATCTGTCTATAGCAGTAATGATTCTAATTGTTTTAAATTAGCTGAACGTGGTGTTATTGATGTTTTAGCTTTAGATGATCCTCTAATAGCTTTTGAAAGGGATCTTAATTTTATACCTATAGGATTTGATTATCTTGTATTGATTGCAAACAGGAACTCTCATGAAATCAAAAGCATTAATGATTTAAGTAATTTGAATTACGTTTCTGTAGCAGGTTCTGCTCAAAGGCTTGCATGGAATACCTTAGAACATTATGATATTGATTATAATATTTCTAAAACTGTTAGCTCTCAATTCGACGCTTTTAAAATGGTTAAAAATTCAGATAATTTATATAGTTTTTTAAATGCAAGCTATTTTGCAGGCAGTGATATTCTAAAGCATGATACTCGTCATGCTATCAGTTTGGTTCAAATCAATGAAGAAAAAGATGAGATTTTTGATTTTATTGAATTTTTACTAAATGATGGTCAAAAAGAGATAGTAAAACAGGGATTCAGTTCTATTTGATTATTACTTTTTAATTGCTCTAAGACAATTGAAATAGGACTTCATAATATATACCTATATTCAAGTCAAAAAATTAAAATATCATTCAATTATAATATTAATATATCTAAGGAGTATAGGTATCATGGCGAAAAATAGTGATTTATTGGCAGTTGGTCATACTGCTCTTGATTATATAATAAAAGTAAATGAATTTCCTAAAGCTAATTTTTCCGCACCAATAACAGATATGAAAACTTTCAACGGTGGTGCTGCTGCAAACGTGGCTGTTGTAGGTGCAACACTCGGTTTAAACACAGCATTAGTGTCTGCAGTAGGTGGAGACTTTAAAAATAGCGAATATTATAGGAAAATGGAGGATTTAGGAATAAACACAGAATCATTAATTATAGTTCCTGGAGAGGCAACACCAACTGCTTTTGTACTAACTGACGATAACGATGACCAGATTAGCTATTTCTACTGGGGAGCTGCAAAAGAGTTCGAAGAAAGCAAAGTTCCTCAAAAGACTATTGAAAATTCAGAAGCTATTCATTTAGCTACTGGAGATCCTGAATTTAACTGGAAATGTAGTAAGGAAGCTAAAGAAAATGACTTGTTAATCTCTTTTGATCCAGGTCAGGATTTAGGAATGTATTCATCTGAAAAGCTTAGGGATGTTATTGAAAACACCACAATTCTTTTTTCAAACCACTATGAGCTTGAAAGAATCTGCGAATCTCTAGAGGTGGACATTGAAGGATTAAGGGAAATGGGCCCTGAGATAATTGTTAAAACAATCGGTCCTAATGGTAGTGAAATCTACTCCAATGATGATAAAATTGTCATCGATGCTGTTAAAACCACTGCCGTTGATCCGACTGGTGCTGGAGATTCCTACAGGGCAGGCTTTTTAACCAGATTCCTTAATGGTGAATCATTACTTGAATCTGCCAAGTTTGCATCATCTGTCTCCTCATTTATTGTAGAGGAAAATGGTTGTCAGACTAAAGCTCCTACATTTGATGATGCATATGATAGAATGTCTAATTTCTATTAGACATTAACTTTTTTTAAAGCTTACTTTATTTTTATCAAAGACACTTCAATAATGTCTGACTTTTAATAGGCATTACTTTTTTTTAAATCTTACTTTATTTTTATCAAAAACACTTCACTGCCCAGTTTAAATAATACTATGACATAACTATTATTAAAGTTAAGTTTATAACTTTTTCATATTTGATTTAATAAATATATTTTTAGTGGTATTGATGACACAGATAAGCGATGCGAAAAACGGTATTTTAACTGAAGAAATGAAAATAGTAGCTGCAAAAGAAGGTGTAAGTGAAGATTTCATCTTAAAATCAGTAGCTGAAGGAACAATTGTAATTCCAAAAAACATAAATCACCCAATTGAACCATCAGCTATTGGAGCAGGACTTAGAACAAAAGTAAACGCAACAATCGGAACCTCAACAGATATTGTAAACTTCGATGAAGAGGAACTTAAGGCCCAAATAGCTATTGATGCTGGAGCAGACTGTTTAATGGAATTAAGCATTGGTGGAGATTTAGATGAAATCAGAAGAAGAATACTTAAAATGTCTCCATTACCAGTTGGAAGCGTACCAATTTATCAGGCAGCTATTGAAACCATAAGGGAAGAAGGTTCAGCAATATACATGGATGAAGACACAATGTTTAAAACCATCGAAAAACAGGCAAAAGATGGAATAGACTTTATGGCAATCCACAGCAGTATTAACATTGAAACCCTTACAAGACTTAAAACCCAGGGAAGAGTAGCAGGACTTGTATCTAGGGGAGGAGCATTCATATCATCATGGATTGTAGAAAACGAACTTGAAAATCCACTATACAAAAACTTTGACTATGTTTTAGAAATTGCAAAAGAATATGATGTAGTATTGTCCCTTGCAAATGGTATGAGAGCAGGGGCTATTGCTGATTCCACTGACAGGGCGCAGGTACAAGAATTAATTGTACTTGGAGAATTAATTGACAGATCCCGTGACTTTGGAGTACAATGTATGATTGAAGGGCCAGGTCACATTCCAATTAACGAAATTCCAGCTAATGTAATGATTCAAAAGAAATTATGTTCACAAGCACCGTTTTACATGCTAGGCCCAATTGTATGTGATGTAGCACCAGGTTACGACCATATCGTATCAGCTATTGGTGCAGCAGAATCAGCAAAAGCAGGAGCAGACTTCATATGTTATGTAACTCCTGCAGAACACTTAGCACTTCCATCTCCTGAAGATGTAAAAGAAGGAGTAATAGCTACCAGAATAGGAGCATATGCTGGAGACATGGCAAAAGGAGCTCATAATGGTGAAAGAGACCTGGAAATGGCATATGCAAGGAAAAACCTTGACTGGGAAGAACAATACAGACTTGCATTAACTCCTGATGTAGCACGTGCAAAAAGAGATGCAAGACCTCCTGAAGACCGTGACGCATGTACTATGTGCGGTAACTTCTGTGCTGTAAAACTTGTAAATGAATGGTTAGACAGTGGAGACCACGATATTTTACAAAAATAAACATAAAACAAATCATTATCACTTCAGATAATGATTTTTCACTATTTTTTTAATGAACTTTATTAGCTATCTTTCAATTTTATTAAAACATACTAATTTTGCATTTGGATTATTTGTTCTTAACAACAATCTTAAATGGGCAAATAAATCCCTACAGCTTTAACATAATTCTTTTATATTAAAAAAAAGAGAATTATTATATACTTATTTTTATTATTATCACGGTGATTTAATGAAACATTGGACTGAAAGAATAGCTGAAGATTTAAGCAAAAGAGATGTTGATGATCATGTTATAGCTAGTGGAACCTCTATATCTGGATCAATACATATTGGTAATTCCTGTGATGTGTTCATTGCAAACGCTATTGGAAAAGAATTACGTAAACTTGGGAAAAATGCAAAAACCATATGGATTGCAGATGATCACGACCCTTTAAGAAAAGTTCCTTATCCTTTACCTGAAAGCTATGACAAATACTTAGGTATGCCTTACTCTAACATTCCATGTCCAGACGGCTGTTGTGATAGCTTTGTAGAGCATTTCGAAAAACCATTTTTAGGGGTCATGGATGAATATGGTATTGAAATGGAAACCAAGTCAGGTTTTGAGATGTATAAGTCTGGAGCTTATGATGATTATATAAGAACTGCTCTTGAAAAGGCTCCTGAAATCAGGGAAATCTTTAATCAGTATAGAAGGGAACCATTAAACGATGACTGGTTGCCATATAATCCGATATGTGAAGAATGTGGAAGGGTAAACACTACTTATGCTTATGATTACGAAGGAGATACTGTAAAATACAGATGTGAATGTGGTCATGAAGGTTCAATGGACATTAAAAGCGGAAATGGAAAGCTTACATGGAGAGTTGAATGGGCTGCAAGATGGAAAATATTTGGAGTAACCTGTGAACCATTTGGAAAAGACCATGCAGCTAGCGGTGGATCTTATGATGTAAGTAGCATAATCTCAAAAGAGATATTTGACTATGAAGCTCCTTATCCAGTTCCTTACGAATGGATTACTCTTGATGGAGAAGCTATGAGTAAATCTCATGGAGTATTTTTCACACCAAAAGAATGGCTAGATATCGGTCCTGCTGAAAGTCTTAATTACTATTTATTTAGAAGTAAACCAATGAAAGCTAAAGATTTCTCACCAAAAATGAGTTTTCTAGACTTTATGGATCAGTTTGATAAAGTTGAAAAGGTATTCTACGGCGAAGAAGAAGCACCATCTGAAAAAGAAGGCAAAAAATTCAAAAAAATCTATGAAATAGCTCAAATTCATGAAGGAGAACCTTTACCATTCAGACCACCTTACAGATTCCTTGTAAATGCTTATCAGATAGCTGGAAATGATTTGGAAAAAATATTTGGAATTCTTAAGAGAAACTCACAGTTAACTAAAAGCTTTGATAAAAAAGAGTTCAGCGATTTAAATGAAAGAGAATTGGAACAGTTCCAACAACGTGTTGATGAAGTAGCTAACTGGTTAGACGTTTATGCACCTAAATTTGTAAAATTCCAGGTTCAGGAGAAAAGCGTTCCTAACTTACCATTAACTGAAGAACAAACACAATTCTTAAAAGACTTAGCTGACTTGATGGAGAATAATGAGTTTTCAGATGCAGCAGATCTTCATGATGCAATGTATGAAATTTTAGAAGGACAAGGTCTTAAACCTCAAAAAGGATTCCAAGCTATTTATAAAATGATTCTTGGTCAAAAACAAGGTCCAAGAGCAGCTTCATTTTTATTGTCCTTAGATAATGACTTTGTTGTTAAAAGATTAAGAGGAGAAGCTTAAAGGCTTCTTAAATCTTTTTTCATAGAAAGACAGATTTCGTCTTCTTTAAAAAATCCTGTATTTTCAATTTTCAAATATCCAAGTTTTTCATATGTTGCAATGGCTGCAATATTTTCTTTACCTGTTTCTAAAAAAGAGTAGACATAACCTTGTTTAACAGCTATTTCTTCTAGTTTTTTAATAATCTCTGTAGCCATTCCCTGTTTTCTATGATTTTTGTTTACAAAAACCCTTTTTATTTCTATTGAGTTTTCATTGATTTTTTTAAAGCTTCCACATGCTATAGGTTTTTTATTTTCAATAGCTAGCAATACAACATGGGGATCTGTAATTTTGTTATATTCTTTATATTTTAAGGCAATTTCACCATGAATGTCATAGTATTCCTGTTCTAGATCTTGTACCAGTTTTTGAAAATCGGTGTTTGACTCATCTGTTAGTTTAAGTTCCATCATATCAAATCTGTGCTGTTTCCTACTTTTGCCAGTTCGTTTTTCCAGCTATCTCCTTGCTCTTTTAGATATTTTTCAAAGAGCTCTATACATCTTTTATCATTAAGAACTATCACTTCTACATCATTGTCTTTTAATAATGTTTCAGCACCCATTAATGTTACATTATCTCCTATTACCACTTTTGGAATGTTATAAAGCAGCACTGCTCCAGAACACATTGGGCATGGTGAGAGAGTTGTGTATAATGTTGTTTGTTGATAATCTTGGAAGTCTAAACGACCTGCATTTTCAATTGCATCCATTTCGGCATGTAATATTACAGAATCATCTTGAATTAGCCTATTATGACCTTTAGAAATTATTTCATTGTTTTTTACAAGAACTGCTCCTATTGGAATTCCTCCTTCTTTTAAGGATTTTTCAGCTTCTTTAAGTGCAATTCTCATAAAGTAATTATTATCTTCCATGTTTAAAAAAATAGAATGAATTAGATGATGATTTAATCATCAAATTCAATTGGTTTGTTTGAAAGCCTATCGAATAAGCCTCTGTTAGCGTGTTTTTCAATTGCCTCTTTGTATTTAGTTACTTGAGCTTCTAACTCTCCAATGGTCCTTTGAGATTCTCTGGCAAGTTGATCATAGCTATGTTGTTTAGAACTTAGTTCTCTGTTAAGTTGAGTAATGGTGTTTTTATATTCTTTAATGGAGTTTTCTGTTTTAGCATCAACTTCATCTTTATAACTGCCTAATTCAATAAGTTTGTTTCTAAGTTCAAGAACTTCACCTTGTAATTTTGCAGATTTATCTTCTAACTCTTTAATTATATTGTCCTTATTAATATTATCATTACTTAACTTTTCATTAGAATCCATTAGTTGATTTAATTCATTTGTATCAAATTTTGATAATTTTGATTTGTATTTATCTACTTTATCATTAGCTTCTTTTTTAACAGTTGCAATAGTAGAATCTAATTTTTCTAATCTTACTTTATTAACTGCATGTTCAGCACTTATTTTAGTTAAGCTGTCACTTAAATCAACGTTAATATCTAATTGTTCATAATATTTTTTAGTGCTTTTTTCTAAAGCATCAGTCAAATCAACTTTAACTGCCCTAAGTTCTTTGATTTCCTTTTTAAGATTAGGGATAATATTGTTTGTTAGATATGTTAACTCATTTGATTGTTTAGCAATTCTTTCATCTTTATAATCATTGCTTTTTTCAGATTTTTTATTAGAATCTTCTACGTTTTTACTTTCTTCACTAGAAGGTTCTTCTTTAATCTTATCTGAATCATTGCTAGTAACATCAACAATAACTTCTTCGACCTCTTTTTCACTAGAAGGCTCATCATTAATCTCTTCTGAATTATTAACAGAAGAATCAGTATCAGTTACTTTATCAACTTCTATTGTTTCATTACTAGAAACGTCTACGATCTCTTCAACTACCTCAGCAGTTTCTTCTTTAATGTCTGTTTCATCATCAGACATGCTTTTAATTAAATTTTTTAACTCTTGAGATCGTTTATTAATATTTTCATTAGACATTAGACCACCTACATTTGTGTAGTATGAAAGTTCAACCATGTAATACAATACTTAAATTAAGTTTATCATCATATAAAAATCTTTTTTTAAGAGTACTATTATTATGTTATTAAAAAATGATTAATCATTATAGTTAAATATTAAATTTTATAGATATAATGATACATTTATTTTTACTAAATTCTTGGAGATACTATGGATTATTTTGAAAGACTGGAACATGATACAAAGATATTGTATGATATAGCTAATGAAGCAAGAGCCAAAGGATTAGACGTTGAAACAAGTACTGAAGTTCCTCTTGCAAAGGACTTAGCTGAAAGAGTAGAAGGGTTAGTAGGTCCTAAAAATGTAGCTAAACGTATTAAAGAATTAGAAGTAGACATAACCAGAGAAGAGGTTGCTTTTGAAATTGCAGCTGAAATTGCATCTGGAAAATTTGAACTGGTAGAGGAAGATAAGGCGGATTTTAACCAGGAACAGAGATGTGACCAAGGATTAAGAACAGCACTAGCTATTCTAACAGAAGGGGTGGTAGCTGCTCCTTTAGAAGGTATTTCACAAGTAAAAATTAAGGAAAACTTTGACAAAACAAAATACATTGCAGTATACTTTGCTGGACCGATTAGAAGTGCGGGAGGTACAGCAGCAGCTCTTGCAGTTCTTCTTGGAGATAAAATCAAAGAAGCAATTGGCATTGATGACTTTAAACCGATAGATGATGAGATCGAAAGATATGTGGAAGAAGTGGAACTCTATGAGTCTGAAGTTACAAATCTTCAGTATTCACCGACACCTGAAGAGGTAAGGTTTGCTGCAACACACATTCCTGTAGAAGTTACTGGAGAGCAGACAGACGCTGTAGAGGTTTCACATAGGGATCTGGAAAGGGTAGAAACAAACAACATCCGTGGAGGAGCTCTTCTTGCGATGATTGAAGGTGTTGTTCAAAAGTCTAAAAAGATTTTAAAAATCTCTAAAAAGCTAGGCCTTAGTAAATGGGATTGGCTTGCTGAGTACTCAAAACCTAAAGATGATAAAAAGGAAGAGGATAACGAGAAAGATAAAGTAGACATTGTAACTGAACCTAAATATATTCAGGATATCATTGGCGGAAGGCCTGTTCTCGGATATCCCTCTGAGAAAGGCGCTTTTCGTTTGAGATATGGAAGGTCTAGAAATACTGGATTGGCAGCTATGGGAGTTCATCCAGCTACTATGACTCTTCTTGATTTTTTGGCTGTTGGAACACAGCTTAAAATTGAACATCCTGGAAAAGGAAACTGTGTAGTTCCAGTGGATTCAATTGAAGGGCCTATTGTAAAACTTAAAAACGGTAATGTGGTTAAAGTCGACACTATAGAGAAAGCTAAGGAATATAAAAATCAAATTAGAGAAATCCTCTTTTTAGGAGACATGTTAGTTGCATTCGGGGAATTTTTAAGAAACAATCAACCATTACTTGAGTCTGGATGGTGTGAGGAATGGTGGACCAACATTTTGATTGAAAAGGGAGTTGGAGATGAGCTTGAATTAGAAAGACTTGAAAAAGGAGATTTAAGCTCAAAAGAAGCATTTGAAATATCTAAAAAATATGACGTTCCATTACATCCCATTTACACTTACTGCTACAATGATGTTACAATAGCTGATTTGAATTCACTTATAGAATTGATACTTGAGAATAGGGATAAATATGGTGATGAAAAAGGTTTAGAACTACCATTGGACTATAGAAAAAGAGTTCTGGAGATTATTGGAGTTCCACATATTATCGATGGTGAAAAAATAGTTATTGAACCAGATGACGCTTATGCTTTAATAAATACCTTGGTGGCTAAATTAGATGAGGGGGATTCTACTTTAGAATCTTTAAATAATATTTTGGATATTGAAATCAAGAATAAAGCTCCGGTTTATATTGGAACTCGTGTTGGAAGGCCTGAAAAATCCAAAGAAAGATTGATGAAACCTGCTCCACACAGTTTATTCCCTATTGGAAATTATGGTGGAAGTAGAAGGTTAGTTGCAGAAGCTAGTAAAAAAGGCAATATTAGAATAGATTTGGCTAGACGCATTTGTACTAAATGTAAGTTAGGTTCATTTAATTCAATCTGTCCTCATTGCGGTGCTCCAACTACTATTGGAAAATCTGGTGAGAAAAATATTAATCTATCTGGAATGCTCAAAAAAGCCTCTGATAATGTTGGTGTTCGAAAAGTAGATGAAGTTAAAGGGGTTATTGGAATGATTTCTGAATCAAAACTTCCAGAACCTTTAGAAAAAGGAATTTTAAGAGCTAAAAATGATGTATTTACATTTAAAGATGCTACTATACGTCATGATTCAACAGATTTGCCTCTTACACATTTCATCCCTAAGGAAATTGGCGTTACAGTTGAAAAACTACTTGAAATGGGTTATGAACATGACTGTTATGGACAGCCAATTGAAAGTGATGAACAGATTATAGAACTGAAAGTGCAGGATGTCGTAATTTCAGATAACTGTGCTGACTATCTTGTTCGTGTTGCTCATTTCATTGATGATGAGCTTGAAAAATATTATGGAATGGACACATTTTATAATGTCGAATCAAAATCTGATTTAATAGGCCATCTAATAGCTGGTCTCGCTCCCCATACATCTGCAGGAGTTCTTGGAAGAATTGTCGGTTTTACAAAAGCACTGGCATGTTATGCTCATCCTTATTTCCATTCTGCTAAACGTAGAAACTGTGATAGTGATGAAGATGCAGTCATGCTTCTTTTAGATGCTTTAATAAATTTTTCAAAAACATACTTGCCAAGTACAAGAGGCGGAAGTATGGATGCACCTTTAGTTTTATCTTCAAGAATTGATCCTGAGGAAATCGATGACGAATCCCATAATTTAGATATTTTTGAGAGATTCCCTGTTGAGTTTTATGAAAAGACCAAAGATCCTTTAAAGCCTTCTGAGGTTTTAGATTTGATAGATAATGTTGAGATGCATTTAGGTACTCCAAAACAATATGAGGGATTAATGTTTTCACACCATACTTCCAGTATTCATGCCGGACCTACAGTCTGTTTATATAAAAGATTGCCTTCAATGAAAGAAAAGGTCGAAGCTCAAATTTCACTAGCTGAAAATATCCGTGCTGTTGATCAAAGAGGTGTTGTTGAAAAGGTTTTATCCTCTCACTTTTTACCAGATATTATGGGTAACTCCAGGGCATTTTCAAAGCAGAAAGTAAGGTGTACAAAATGTGGTGCAAAGTACAGACGGATGCCTCTTACAGGAAAGTGCAAATGCGGTGGAAATTTAATACTTAGTGTGTCAAAAGGGTCTGTTAAAAAGTACTTGGAAATCTCACAAGATTTGGTAAACAGATATCCTGTTTCTCATTATTTAAAACAAAGGTTAGAAATTCAAGAATTTGGAATTAACTCTTTGTTTGAAAGTGATAAATCAAAACAAAGCTCATTGGACATATTTTTCTAATGGGCTATTTTTACTATTTTTTTCATTATTTATACCTTTTCGATTAACTTTAATTATGCCAAAAATCATATTATAATTTAGACTTTTTTTGGATGTTTCAAACATTGTTCGCATCGAAGCGAACTATTTATATACAACAAAAAATAGAATTAGTAAATAGCAATAAGATGATTTTATCATCTTATTATATTATAAAAAAATAGTGTGGAATTTATATGGATAAGAGTTCTGATGTTGCAGCTATGTTAAATAATAACGTAGACATAAATGTAATAAAAAATAGCGGTATAAAAGAAAGATTCAGTTACGAAAAATTGGTAAAATCATTAATTTTAGTAGAAGTGCCTTTCTTTGAATCTGACAGGGTAATTGCAGAAGTTGTAAGTCAAATATATGACGGAATTACAACAAAAGAAATGAAAAAAATCGTATATGAAACATTGGAGGATATTGATAGCGAAATAGCTAATAAATATTTAGCTAATGCTCAACTTAAAGTACGTACCTCAAGAGACACAATCGAACCATTTGACATGTCAAAGATTGCAAATACCTTAATTGAAGAAACTGGTGCTTCACAGGAAACAGCATTTGAAATAGCTTCTGATGTATGGAAAGAACTTAAAAAATTAAATGTTGATTACTTAACCGCACCTATTATAAGGGAAATGGTAAACGCAAAACTTTTAGAATATGGTTTTGAAGATTTAAGAAAACAGTACACCCGTCTTGGAATTCCTGTATACAACATCACATCTCTTATTGAAAACGGTGACCGCAGTAACGCAAACATGATTCACAATCCTGAAAGTATCCATAAATACGTAGCTGATGAAGCATTAAAACAATACGCTCTTTTAAAAATACTTCCATCACATCTTGCAGATGCACATATGTCAGGAGATATTCATATTCACGATCTTGAATTCTTCGCAGGAAGACCATTAAACTGTATGCAACATGATATACGTACTTTTATCAAATACGGACTTAAAGTAGACGGAACTGGAGATCACACTTCAGTTGCAGGTGCTCCAAGTCACATGGAAACTTTAATGAACCATACTGGTGAAGTAATGTTAGCTGCTCAACAAAATATGAGTGGTGGTCAAGGTATGAGTTTATGGAACGTATTTGTAGCTCCTTTTGCAACTGGTCGTTCATATGATGAAATCAAACAATGTATCCAAATGCTCGTTTACAATTTGAACATGGCTTACGCTGCTAGAGGTTCCCAAGTTCCATTTACAAGTATGGCATTAGAATTCGGTGTTCCAAAATTCCTCGAAGACGTAACTGCTTACGGTCCAAAAGGAGAAGTTGTCGGAACTTACGGTGACTTTGAAGATGAAACACGTCTTATCCAAAAAGCATTTACCGAAACATTACTTGCTGGAGATCAAGAAGGAAAACCACACTTATTCCCTAACACTATTTACACCTTACGTAAAGAAACACTTAAAGGGGATTATGATGAAGACTTACGTTTAGTTCATGAATTGTCTGCAAAATACGGTTCATCTTACTTTGTAAATATGTTGCCAGATTACAGAAATGAAATGGCTAACTATATGGGATGTAGGACCTGTCTTCAAGATACCTGGACTGGTGACTGGGATGAAGACTGTCTCCGTACAGGTAACCTTGCATACGTAACATTAAACTTCCCAAGAATTGGTTACCAATCAAAAGACGAAGACCAAGTATTCGAATATCTCGACGAATACATGGACTTAGCTGTTGAAACATTAATGATGCGTAGACAACAAGGTCTTAACTGCTTTGAAAACTATGGAATTTTACCGTTCCTTAACCAAAAAGTAGAAGACGACACTTACTACAGAATCAGAAACTCAACATTATCCTTCGGTTTTGTCGGACTTAACGAAATGTTATTAGCATTATTCGGTGCAGGAATCGATGATCCTGATGCAAATAAATTCGGTGTCAAATGTCTCGAATACATTAACCAAAGAGCAGAAGCATTAAAAGAAGAAACTGGTTTACGCTGGTCTGTTCTCCAAACACCTGCAGAATCTACTGCTTACAGATTCGCAACCTTAGATAAAGAGAAATTCGGAGACAAAGTTATTGTACAAGGTGATGGAAATGCTAATTACTACACCAACTCTTCACATGTGCCAGTAGACACTGGTGTCTCATTAATTGACAAAATAAAAATCGAAGAACAATACCACAGCTTAACTCCAGGTGGACACATCTTCCATGCATTCATGGGAGAATCATATGCTGATCCAGATTCATTAATGAGTTTAACCAATAAAATAGCTCGTAATTCTGATATCGGTTTCTGGGCTTACAGTTCAGCTATGAGTTTCTGTCTTAAATGTAAAACCTTGATGAAAGGATTAAACAATGTATGTCCTTCATGTGGTGAAAAAGATGATGTGGAATGGTATGACCGTATTACAGGTTACGTACAACAAGTAGGTCGTGCAAAATCATCTTCAGGAGGATGGAATCCTGGAAAACGTCAAGAATTACTTGACAGAAAAAGATGGGAACAATAAATCCCATCAAAACACTATTTTTTTAAATATTTCCTAGATAAACATATTTCATTCCAAAATCTTCAGCTATTTCTTTTGCTTTAAAAAGAGTATCTTTTTCTGTTGGTTCTATATTGTCCATTTTATAATATGGAAATGCTCTTGAAAAATGAATAGGTACTTCTGTAGATAAGTTATCGGCAATAAATCTTACTAAGCTAGTTATTTCTTCAGTTGAATCATTCTCTCCATTAATCAGGAGATTTGTTATCTCAATATGTTTTCCTCCATTGTAGATTTTTTCAATATTGCTTAAAACCACCTCCAGATCTGCTTTGCATATTTTTTTATAGAAATCCTGACTCATTCCCTTTAAATCTATATTGAATGCATCTACAAATGTTAAAATCTCTTTAATTGACTGATCTGACATATATCCGTTACTTACATAGACAATCTTAAGATTTTTCTCACGGCCAAGCAGTGAAACTTTTTTGTTAAAAGGCAGATGTATAGTAGGTTCATTATATGTCCAAGCTATTGATTTGCAGTTATAGTTGATTGCATTTTCCACAATCGTTTCTGGAAGCATTTTGATGGATGGTGAAAATTCATCATATTCCTGTGAAATACTGTAGTTCTGACAATGCAGACATCCCATATTACAACCAAATCCTCCTAAGGAGTATGTCATAGTGCCTGGTAAAAATCTAGCTAGTGGCTTTTTTTCAATAGGATCAACATTAACAGCTGATATGATGCCATATCCGATATCAACCATATCTCCACCTACATTTTTAAACTGTTTACAAATTCCAAATTTTCCATCACTGATTTTACAGTAATTAGCGCAAATTTCACAACGGATCTTATTGTTTTTAGAACTTTTTTTATATCTCACCTTAATCATCTCATGTTTTATTGCTTTAAAGATAATTTCAGCAGTTTAATATTTATTTATTTTGCACGACATATTTCAAAACAAGGCTCAGAAAACTTAAAATCCCTTACTTTAATATTATATATTAAAATAAGCAAAAATATATACATATTTTGAAATGGGAGGAATTTATATAAATCTAAACTTGGATTACATAGAGAAAAAGATTATTCTTATAACTATTTTTTGTGTAGCGTTTGTAACTACAAATATCGTAACCATTAAAATTTTGAATCTCGGATTCTGGGGTTTAACTGTCCCTGCAGGAGTAATAATCTATCCTGTAGTATTCATTCTTACATCAGTAATTGCAGATGTCTACGGAGAGAGGTCTGCTCAAAAAACAATTATATTTGGTGTTTTATGTAACCTGCTCTTTGTTCTAGTGTCTACCATCGCAATACTTCTTCCGGCAGCACCATTCTGGGAAGGCCAGAGTAGCTATGCATATATCTTCTCACAGACACCAAGAATGTTAATAGCTTCATTTACATCTTACCTTGTTGGTAACTTTGTAAATGCAAAATTGACCACTATAATCAAAAACAGGTCAGCTACTGGCGATGCAGGATACAAATCCATTATAGCTATTGCAGTTGGTGAGATTTTAGACAACACAATATTTATTTCACTTGCATTTGCATTTACTGTAGACTGGTACAATATAGCTATTATGATTATCGTACACTTTGTAATAATGTTCATATGGACATTTGTAGCTCAACCTATTACAATGCGTATTGTTAAATGGGCTAAAAAAGGTAAAGATGAAGTAACAGCTTAAAAAAATTAATTAATGGAAATGGCTATAATAATTATTATAAAATTTTGAGGGATAAAAATGGCAAAAACTTATATCTTCGGACATAAAAGTCCTGACAGCGATACAATAACCTCCGCATTAGTAATGGAGAATTTAGAACATGCACTTGGCAATACTGATGCTAAAGCTTATAGGTTAGGAAATCTTAATAAGGAAACAGAATTTATTTTAAATCAATTTGATATAGAAGCTCCAGAACTTATTGACAGTGTTGAAGACGATGCTTCTGTTATTTTGGTTGATCATAACAGTCAAAGCGAATCTGCAGAAAATCTGGAAAATGCCAATATAGTAAAAGTCGTGGATCATCATAAAATTGCTTTTAACACTAGCTATCCATTATTCTGCAGACTTGAACCTGTCGGTTGTACTCAGACAATATTATACAAGTTATACAAAGAGAATGGTGTTGAAATTACTAAGGATATTGCTTCTTTAATGTTGTCTGCAATCATTTCAGACACTTTACTTTTAAAATCACCAACAACTACTGAAGACGATAAAAAAGCATTGGAAGAGCTTGCTGAAATTGCAGAGATAGACTATGAAACCTATGGATTGGAAATGTTAAAAGCAGGAACTGACTTATCTGACTTTACAATCCAAGAGATTTTAGCTTTAGATGCTAAACAAATCGATTTTAAAGATGTTAAATCAATCGTAAACCAGGTAAATACTGCAAGTATCAGTGATGTTTTAGAGATGAAAGATGAATTGGAAGAAGGTATTAAAGAGATTATCGAAAAAGAAAATCTTGACTTATTCATGCTTTTAATCACAGACATTGTAAACAGCAATTCACAGGTAATAGCTATTGGTGATAAGGCAGACCTTGTTGAAAAAGCTTATAATGTTAAATTAGATGACAACACTGCATTACTTGAAGGTGTTGTGTCACGTAAAAAACAAGTAGTTCCAATTATGACTGAAACTGCTTAAAAAGTTGTTTGATTTTTAAACAACACCTTCTTCTTTTTTATTTAGTTATTAGCTGTTTTTATTCATTTTCTTAAAAATAAATGATATTTTTCCATATTTATAAAAAAATCTCATGGAATATCCAGTTAAAAAATTTTCTAACCAATGGCTATTTTTCCATAATTTCCCTATTGTGGTTATTGTAGCTATATCCTAATAATCAAAATCAATTATAAATGTTATATGAATGAAATAAATAAAACCTTATTCTATTAAAATAACAGCTTAACAATTTATAGCTATAATTATCTTACCAACTATTGATTATATCCTTTAGGTTATAGGCATGTTTTTTTTTGTTAAATTAGCATCATTTTATTCAGATTCTTAGTTAAAATCGTTTACTGTTTGAAGTATATTATTGTGTTATTGCTTTATTTTTTCTAATGTGGGGATTTTATTTATTGTTATATAAATTTTAAGCGATTGATATCATGTTTACTCGAATTAATATTCTTTATTTTATCTATAAGAAAAAATTAATATCTTATAAGTCTAAAAGACTATTATATGAACACTAAATACATTAAAGACCATTATCAATTTCAGCCTCTAACAGTAGAACACGTTTTAACAGATTTTGAATGCTCTTCAAAGGACCTAACGGAATTTTTAAGAAATGATGCTTTGACTCAACAGGAACTCTATCTCAACTCCACAAACCTAATAATGTGTAAAAATAAGATTATCGGTTTCGTATCTCTACTAACAGATACCTTCAAAATAGGAAACATCGAAGATGAAATGCTTAGAAAAACAATAAAAAAAGAATTAAATGTAATTGGAAATAAAAATACCGTTCCTGCAGTTAAAATAGGCAGATTCGCCATTGATAAAAAATATGCCGGAAAAGGATTAGGAGGCCATATCTTTAGAAGCATATTATTTACTCTTACAAATATCAAAGAGACTGTAGGATTCAGATATATTACAATAGATGCTTACGCTTCAGCATTCGGGTTCTATGTAGATAAACACGGTTTTGAGTATCATAAAGAAGACGAGAAAAATGTCAAAAAAATAAAAGAGATAATAAAAAAAGATCCTGAAAAAAGATTTACTCTTTACGAAGATTTAGAAAAAATAAGAAAAATAGAAGAAAATAGTTAAAACATTGACACAAGTCTTTGTTTTTTCATTTCTTCAACTAATTTTTTATGTTTTTCTGACGGAGGTTCTAACATCTCCCTTATTAATTTTTCTGCTGCTTCTCCTTCAAAATCAGGAGTTGGAGCTATTGGTCTTGCCATAATATATCACCTTTTTCTTTTTATGTACTAATTCTCTTTAAACAACCTTTCTTAAATAATTTCGCTTGTTTTCAATAGCTATTTTTAAGTTTCACCAGACTATTACTCTTATAATACAATATTACCGATTAAAATCAATTTAATACTCTCACTTCTATAAAAATATCAGGTTAACAAAAAATTACTAAAGAATTTATCAACGAATGAAATGAATAATACTAATTAAATAAGTTTCATAGAAACACAAACTTCTTAGAATAATAATAGCTTATTATTATCTTGAATTTTCAAATGAGTCGAAAATATCTCTAGCTAACTTAAAAGCACGATTAATATCACCAAAATTCCATCTATCGTATTCTTTAGATTCCTTTTTAGGAATTTTTAGATAATAATCAGATTGATGTCTCATTTTTTTCAATTCTTTTAAACTATCTGAAATCCTAATATTTCCAATTCGATCAAAAGGACCGTGCTTCTTAATAAAATAAGGTAAATTTTTATGATCTGCTGGACCTTTAGATTTGTAACCATAATTTTTTGATAACCATTCTCTAGCATATAAAAAGGAAGCATAATATAATCTTCCAAAGATTGTTCTTTCAATACTTGAGTCATTAACATTCAATATATCTGAATACTTGTTAATCTCTTCAGATATTTTTAAAAAAATCAATGGGACTAAATTTTTCAAAATTTTTGGTATTCATGGTATTACCTTATTTAAGAATAATGAAATATTTTGAAACTCATCAGGAAACCCTGAATTAAGACAATAATTATAAATATCGTTCAATATTTTAATTTGCAATTCTTTTATTTCGTTATATGATAAATCTCTATCAAATTTAACATAATATTCCTTTATATTTTCATTATCTTCATCATCGTAACTATAACAATCAACAAGATTATCGTATTTTGAGAGTATGTTATTTTTAATATATTGATAAATTAATGAAAAATTATTATAACTCATTTTTTCCATAGAAATCGCGCCTCATATTTTTTAGTAATGTGATTATAATTTTAATTATTATCCTTTAAATAAATATCGTTGTTTTTAAGCTCATTTTTAGGTTTTATATTAATTATTCAGCTTATAATACAAAATTACACATAGAAATCAATTATTTATCTCCAATTTAGTATAATATCTTGTTTAACAAAAAATTACCATTATTTCTAAAAAAATCCTTAATTAAAATAAAAATGAACTAAAGAAACAAGTATATAGTCAAATAGATCATTCTTCTTAAAAAAATTAATATTCGTATTTGGGGGATAATAATATGTTTCATTGTTTAAAACTACGATAAAAATACCTGATAAGACATTTGAAGTGACTATATCTACGATACCAGTTCCTCCATTAATGGTTAAATTATTGTTAGCGAAAATTCCATTGGATTTAATCCATTTATTGTTGACAAAACTACAATCAACCATATTCCCTATGTTATTCCAGAAAATAGCACTACCATTAATAACTGCAATGTTGTTAATAAAAGTAGAACTAATTAAGACACCATTACCACCACCCCATATAATACCCCCACCATTAGTAGCAGCATTATTAATAAAAGTAGAATCAGTTAAAGTACCATTAGCACCACTCCACTGAACGGCACCACCATTATTAGTAGCCTTGTTATTAGTGAAATTGGAATAAGATAAACCACCATTTACACCATTCCAAAAGACACCACCTCCAAGATTAATTGATTTGTTATTAGTGAAAGTTGATCCAGTTAAGCTACCATTTGCAGCATACCAATGAAGACCACCACCTACATTATAGGAAGTGTTATTAATAAAATTAGAACCTGATATTATACCATTAATTCCACCCCAATCAATCCCACCACCATTGATAGTTGCAATATTATAAGTAAAAGTAGAATCTGTTACAGTACCATTAGGACCATTCCATTCAACAGCACCACCATATTTGGCAGTGTTGTTGATGAAATTACAATTTTTTAATACACCATTGTTACCATACCATTGTATTGCTCCACCTGCAGTAGTAAAATTGAAGTTTCGGAAAGTAATTTTCTCAATTAAAACGTTATCTCCAGT
>OGXX01001667.1_pt1 | contig 21940 bp, 18 predicted proteins | sample 1576301 | NCBI WGS metagenome assembly OGXX01 (sample SAMEA3541469, study PRJEB24748) | human gut metagenome | biome: human gut; feature: human-associated habitat; material: faeces | place: China | collected 2012
CGGCATTCTCTACGGCGCCGGCGAAGGCACCGTGTGGCAGCACATCGGCGCGGCGTTCACCCCGATCACCGGCTACTCGTTCCTCGTGTTCAACCTGCTGTGCGCTCCGTGCTTCGCGGCTATCGGCGCTATCAAGCGCGAGATGAACAACGCCAAGTGGACGTGGTTCGCCATCGGTTACCAGTGCGTGTTCGCTTACGCCGTCGCGCTGATGATCAACCAGTTCGGCGCTCTCTTCACCGGCAGTGTCAGCGTTATCGGCCTGATCTTCGCTCTGCTCGTGCTCGCGTTCATCATCTACATGCTCTTCTTCAAGAAGTACACCGAGGCCACCCGCCTCAGCGACAAGGCAGTTAAGTAAGCATTCCCACACCAACAGACAAATTCCTCAAAGGAGGTAAGGTTTCATGCTCGGCTGGATCATGGAAAATATCGGAACGATCCTCATTACGATCGTTCTGGCGGTAATTGTCGTATTAATCATACGCTCGCTCGTAAAGGACAGGAAACAGGGTAAGTCGTCCTGCGGCGGAAACTGCGGCCATTGTCCGATGGGCGGCTCCTGCCGCGAAGGAGGAAAACATCATGGTTAAGACCGTACTCACGATCGACGGAATGGCTTGCGGAATGTGCGAAAGTCATGTGAATGACGCCATCCGCAACGCCCTCCGCGTGAAGAAAGTTACCTCGTCTCATGCAAAAGGCGAAACGGAGATCCTCTCCGAAGAGCCGCTGAGCGAAGAAGCGCTGCATCGTGTGCTTGATGGCACCGGGTACACGATCACGGCGATCCGCTCGGAGCCTTATGAGAAGAAATTCTCTCTTTTTGGGAAAAAGTAAATAAGGCAGCGCAAAAAAGGAACTGCCGCAGATGGCCTCTGCGGCAGTTCCTTTTGTCATATTCCGGGAGGGGTTCTTTTCCCCGTTATTCCCAGAGCTTCTTCGGGTATACGCCCTTCGCCTTCATGTCCGCTACGGCGTCCTGGACGCGCGGGAGATCCTCGCGGTACGTCACGCCGTACCAGGTCTCCTCGCACGGCAGCACCTGCACGCGCGCAAGCCCGGCGTGCATCTCCTTATCCGCGACCCACGGCAGGAAGTACTCCGCCTTGAGCGGATTTTTCGGCAGGATCTCGCGCACGAAGTCCTCAAACCGCTCGTCGAACGCGCGCATCATCCGCTTGCGGAAGCCCCAGAAGTTCATGGATACGAGCGTATCGCCGGGAAGATCGATGTATGTCTCGCCATCGGTCGTGTAGGCGGCGTGGTCGCCGCGCTTTTCAATGTGCGTCCGCTCGGTGATCGAGGTGAGAAAGCCGTTTGCCGTTTCGCACACGCCGCGCGCGACATACCCGTTTTCGGTAACGGTATTGCGCATGCGATACCCGACCATGGCGTTCTCGCTCTCCGCCATCGGCTCGGCGAGAAAATCATAGAGCGCGCGGAATGCCCCCGCGCCGTAAAAATCGTCGGCGTTGATGACGGCGAACGGGCCGTCGATCACGTTCCGGCAGGCGCGCACGGCGTGCGCCGTGCCCCAGGGCTTTTCGCGCCCTTCGGGAACGGTGAACCACTCCGGCACATCGTCCGGCGACTGGAACACATACTGCACGTCCATCCGGCTTTCCACATGGCTGCCGACGATGGCGCGGAAATCCGACTCGCGTTCCTTTTTGATGACGAACACGACCTTGCGGAAGCCCGCCTGGTAAGCGTCGTACAGCGAGAAGTCCATGATGATCTCGCCGTTGTCGCCCACGGGCGTGATCTGCTTGAGCCCGCCGAAGCGGCTGCCCATACCGGCGGCCATGATAATAAGCGCAGGGTTTTCCATAGGGGATTCCTCCGAAAAATTTTCGCATTGTAAGACCCGCCGGGATGTCCCGGCGGGTCGGGTTTTTGTAAGAGGACGATCAGAGAAGCAGGGACTTCTCGCTCTCGCGGTCGAAGAGGTGGATGCTGTCCTCGTGCAGCTCGAGAGAGACCTGCTGGCCGTAGGACGGGATGGCGTCCAGCTCGAGCGTCGGGACGATGACAACGGCGTCGTGGCCGGCGGCGGTGAGGTGCAGATGCACGCTCGAACCCATCATTTCGGACACGTCCACGCGCGCGGGGATGCCGCCGGTCTTTGCGAGCACGATGTGCTCCGGGCGGATGCCGAGCGTCACGGGGCCGGACTTCACGTCGTTGCGGAGGAGCGCGGCCTGCTTATCCTCGGTGAGGTTGACCTGCTCGCCGCAGACCTCGACGGTGTACTTGTCGCCGTCGCGCTTGAGCTCGGCGTCGAAGAAGTTCATCTGCGGCGTGCCGATGAATCCGGCAACGAAGAGGTTGGCGGGCTTATCGAACACTTCCTGCGGCGTGCCGATCTGCTGGATGAAGCCGTCGCGCATGATGACGATGCGGTCGCCGAGCGTCATGGCCTCGGTCTGGTCGTGGGTGACGTAGATGAACGTGGTGTCGATCTTGTCGCGCAGCTTGATGATCTCGGCGCGCATCTGGTTGCGGAGCTTGGCGTCGAGGTTGGAGAGCGGCTCGTCCATGAGGAACACCTTGGGGCTGCGCACGATGGCGCGGCCGATGGCGACACGCTGGCGCTGGCCGCCGGAGAGCGCCTTCGGCTTACGGTCGAGCAGGGCGGTGATGTCCAGAATCTCCGCGGCCTCGCGGACCTTCTTGTCGATCTCGGCCTTCGGGAGCTTCTTGAGCTTGAGCGAGAACGCCATGTTCTCGTAAACGGTCATGTGGGGATAAAGAGCGTAGTTCTGGAATACCATGGCGATGTCGCGGTCCTTGGGGGCGACGTCGTTCATGCGCTTGCCGTCGATGAAAAGATCGCCCGAGGTGATCTCCTCGAGACCGGCGATCATGCGCAGCGTCGTGGACTTGCCGCAGCCGGACGGGCCGACGAGCACGATAAATTCACGGTCGGCGATATCCAGCGAGAACTGCTGCACCGCAACGACACCCTCTTCGGTGATCTGCAGATTGTGCTTCTTCTCGGGAACGTCGCCCTTTTTCTTCTTCGTGCCGCCCTGATTCGGATAGATCTTCTTGATGTCTACCAGACGTACTTCTGCCATGTGTACCGATCCTGATCTGAGAGCCTCCGCTGCTCAGACCTTACCTCCGCCGATAAATGTACGGAGGCTATACGGCAGGTCTCCACACTGCCGCACCGCGGATCCTGCGGGGAAAACAAACTCCTTTCATCGAACCGCGTACCGCTCGTAAGGTGGAGAGCGGAAGCCGTTCGGTATTGTATTTAACGTACCATAAAACCGTTTCCAACGCAAGACCTGTTATGGCATTTCGCCAAAACTTTACATGGTTTTTGCTTGCATCGCGCGCAGCACCTCGTCGATCCGGTGCGCGGCGGCGAGGAAGTCCGCCTCGGTGTACCCCTTTGTCGTCATCGCGGCGGTGCCGATGCGCACGCCGGAGGTCTGCTGGGGGCTTCTCGTTTCGTTGGGAACGCAGTTTTTGTTGAGCGTGATGCCATGGCGGTCGAGCTCATCCTGCACCGCCTTGCCGGTGAGCCCCGTTTTCGTGAGATCGAGCAGGAACAGGTGGTTGTCCGTGCCGCCGGTCACAACGTCGTAGCCCATTTTCCGGAACTCCTCGCACATCGCGCGGCAGTTTCGCACAACGGCGTGGATGTATTCGCGGTATTCGTCCGTACAGGCTTCCTCGGCGGCGACGGCCTTGCCCGCGATCACGTGCTCGAGCGGCCCGCCCTGCGTGCCGGGGAACACGGCGCTGTCCACCTTCTTCGCAAGCTCCGGCTTACAGAAGATCATGCCGCCGCGCGGCCCGCGCAGCGTTTTGTGCGTCGTGGTCGTGATGATGTCGGCGAGACCGAACGGCGACGGGTGGTCCCCTGCCGCGACGAGACCCGCGATGTGCGCCATATCCACCATAAAGTATGCGCCCACGCTTTTGGCGATGTCCGCGAAGCGCGCGAAATCGATGACGCGGCTGTACGCCGAAGCGCCCGCGAGAATGAGCTTCGGCTTATATTCGGCGGCTTTTTGGTCCACGTCCGCAAAGTCGATGAAGCCCTGCGCGTCCACGTCGTAGAATTTCATATCGAAGAGCTTGCCGCTGAAATTGACGGACGAGCCGTGCGTCAGGTGGCCGCCGTTATTGAGCGACATGGCGAGGACCGTGTCGCCCGGCTGCAATACGCTCATATACGCCGCGAGATTCGCGTTCGCGCCGCTGTGCGGCTGGACGTTCACATGGTAGTCGGTATGGAACACCTTTTTCCACATGGCGCAGCAGTATTCCTCAAGGTCGTTCACGATCTCGCAGCCGCCGTAGTAGCGGCCGCGGTTTCCGGAAACGCGCTCGGCGGGATAGCCCTCGGCGTACTTGTTCGTGAGACACGAGCCGACGGCGCGAAGGACATTCTCGCTCACAAAATTTTCGCTCGCGATCAGCTCAACGGTAGCGTCCTGCCGCGCCTGCTCGCGGGCGATATAATCAAATACTTTGGATGGCATGGGTCGTCTCCTTTTCATCTATTCATTTAAAAAATCCCTCCCTCTTTGAGGGAGGTGGACAGGTTATCCTGTGAAGTGCATCACCCCGGTGAAAAGGGGCGGAGGCAAAAGACGGAGGGAAAAACGTTTTGCGCGGAACGCTGCGTGGGCGGAGCAGAGCCCCGCCCCTACAGGCATGGTGTTCGTTTGCCGCAAAACCAACCGTCCCCCTCCGGGAGGGAAGCTTTATCCCGCGAACCCGTTCGGGTTTTTGCTCTGCCAGTTCCAGCTGTCGCGGCACATATCCTCGAGAGAGTGTTCCGCCTTCCAGCCAAGCTCCCGCTCGGCCTTGCCCGGGTCGCAGTACACCTCGGCGACGTCTCCGGCGCGGCGCGGGGCGAACTTGTAGGGGACCTTCTTCCCCGTCGCCTTTTCAAAGGCATGCACCATATCGAGCACGCTGTAGCCGTGGCCGGTGCCGAGATTGAACACGAAAACACCCTTCCGCTCCGCCATATAGTCCATCGCCGCGACATGGCCGCGCGCGAGATCGACGACGTGCAGATAGTCGCGCACGCCCGTGCCGTCCGGCGTGGGATAGTCGTTGCCGAATATGCTCAGATACTCGCGCCGTCCGGCGGCGGTCTGGGCGATGTACGGCATCAGATTGTTCGGGATGCCGCGCGGATCCTCGCCGATGAGTCCGCTCGGATGCGCGCCGACGGGGTTGAAGTACCGCAGCAGCATAACGGTCCATTCGCCGTCGGCCTTCGCCGTATCGGAGAGGATCTGCTCGCTCATGTACTTCGTCCAGCCGTAGGGATTCGTGCAGCCGCCGGTGCGGGCGCTCTCGTCCACGGGCATCGTATTGTCCGGCGAATACACCGTCGCGGACGAGGAGAAGAGGATCTTCTTCACGCCGTGCGCCGCCATCGTCTGGCAGAGATGGATGGTCGTGCCGAGGTTGTTGTTGTAGTACCGCAGCGGCTGCTGCACCGACTCCCCTACCGCCTTGAGACCGGCAAAGTGGAGCACGCAGTCAAACCGGTGCGTATCGAAAAGCTCATTGAGAGCTGCGCGGTTCAAAAGATCCATTTCGTGGTATTCGAGCGTCTTTCCGGTGATGCGCTCGACGCGCCGCAGGCACTCCGCGTTGGCGTTGACGAGATTGTCCACCACCACGACCGAATGTCCGGCGTTCAGAAGCTCCACGCAGGCGTGGCTGCCGATGTATCCGGCGCCGCCGGTAACGAGAACGTTCATAAATACGACCTCCTTATAATATCACATTATCTCATTGTAACCGAAACCCCCTGCTCTTTCAAGAGCAGGGGGTTCCAAGACAGGGATTTATTTTTCGCTGAGTTCGAGATCGGCCTCGTCCACGTGGTAGAGCGCCTTTTTGGAGAGCGCGTCGTACATGACGGGCACGACGTAAAGCGTCATGAGCGTGGCGTACAGCAGTCCGCCGATGCACGTTACGGCGAGCGGCTGGATGAGCGACGTTGCCTCGCTCTGGCCGAGCGCCATGACGACGAGACCGAGGATGGTCGTGATGCTCGTCATCAAAATCGGGCGCAGACGGGTAACGGCGGCGTCCGCAATGGCCTCGCGCCGGTCCATGCCGCCGATGCGCAGCTGGTTGATGTAGTCCACGAGCACGATGCCGTTATTCACGATGATGCCGACGAGCATGATCATGCCGAGCATCGAGAGCAGGTTGATCTCCAGCCCCGCAATGAGCAGCGCGAGGAAGCCGCCGGTGAACGCGAGCGGGATCGTGAACATGACGATGAACGGCGATTTGAGATCCTGGAACTGCGCGACCATCACGAGATATACGAGCAGGATACCGACCGCGAGCATCAAAACGAGCTGTCTGAGCGCCTCGACGATGGATTCGCGCTCGCCGGTGAAGCCGATGGTCGTGCCGTCCGAGGGGGTGAACGAAGCGAGCGCTTCCTCGGCGGCGTTCGTCACGAGCGTGACGTTGCAGCCCTCGGCGATGTCGGCGGTCACGTCGATGTACCGGCGCTGGTTGAGACGGCGGATGCTCGAAAGGCTCTCGGTCTCCTCGACCGTGGCAATGTCCCTGAGCGCGACGGAATGCACCGTGCCGTCCTTCGCCGTCACGTCAAACGTGAGAGAGCGGACGTATTCGGGCGTGATCTTGTCCTTCCCGGCGGTCTGTACGCTGACGGCATAGGTGTCGCCGCCGTCCGAAAGCTCGATGAGGTCGGCCGAGCCGGTGAGCGCCTTTGCCACCTGCATATACACCTGTGCCACGGTGAGCTGCTCCTTTGCCGCCTTTTTCTTGTCCACGGTGAAGTGCAGCTCGGCGGTGGGCTCCTCTTCCCCGGCGGCGACGTTTTCCGTGCCGTCCACGCCGCGCAGCACATCGGCCACGGCGTCGGCGGTCTCGCGCAGATCGTCGAGATCGTTGGAGTATACACGCACCGTGATGCCGCTGCTCGTGAGCATCTGCGTCATGGAGGACATGAGCGAGTTCGCGTCGGCGTTCACATCGGCCTCCATATCGGCGCATTTCTCGTTGATCTCTTTCGCCACACGGCTCGCCTTATATCCGCTCTCGAGCAGGACATAGAACGAAACGTCGCCCTCGGTGGTCATCATGGAAAGGCTGGAACCGGCGCTGTCGCCGATGGCACCGCCGACGGTCTCCACGCCCGGCACGGTGAGCATTCGCGCCGCCGCCTCGTCCGCCGCGGCGGTCGTGTCGGCAAAGGAACTGCCCTCCGGCATCGTGAGCGTTACCATCATCTGCTCCATCTCCATATCGGGGAGGAACGTGAAGCCCTTGGCGATCACCGCCGCGCCGCTTGCGATGAGCAGCGCCACCGCGGTGAGGAGCGTGACGGCCTTATGGTTCACCGCCCAGAGGACGGACTTTTTGTATTTCGGCATGAAGCGCGTGAACGCCGTTTCGCTCTGGGGCCTGGCGTGCGCGAGCAGCTTGCCCGCGAGCGCCGGGACGAGCGTGAGCGCTACGATGAGACTGGCGATGAGCGCGTAGCTGAGCGTGAGCACCATATCGGTGAAGAGCTCCCGCGTAAGGCCCTCGACGAACGCGATCGGGACAAAGACGCAGATGGTCGTGAGCGTGGAGGCCGCGATCGCGCCGCCGACCTGCCGCGCGCCGGACACGGCGGACTTGACCGTTGATTCGCCGAGCGCGCGCAGGCGGTAGGTGTTTTCGATTACAACGACGGAGTTATCCACCAGCATGCCGACCGATATCGAAAGACCGGAGAGCGACATGATGTTGATGGAAACGCCGGTGAAGTACATGAGCGTGAGCGCGAAGAGCAGACTGATCGGGATCGAGCAGAGCGTGATGACCGTGGGCCGCCAGTCGCGCAGAAAGAGGAAGAGAATGACGACCGAGAAGAGCGCGCCCCAGAGAAGGCTCGAGAGGATCGAGTCGCGCAGGAGATAAATGTAATCACCCTGATCCATGAGCGCGGTGAACGTCAGCCCCGGATACTGCGCGCTCAGCTCTTCAAACGCGGCGTTGATGTTGTCAGACACCTTCGCCGTCGCGTAGTTTGACTGCTTGGAGAACATGAGGATGAGACCGTCGTTGCCGTTGAGCGAGGCATAGATTTCCCCCGCGTTGTCGGCGCGGACAACGTCCGCCACATCGCACACGCGGATGGGGTCAAGGCCCTCGATGCCGAGATCGAGCAGGACAAGGTTTTCGAGATCCTCGCCGTCCGCGATAGCGTCGCCGACGGTGACGATGATGCCGTTGCCGTTCTCGTCATACACATACCCGGCGGGCATGTCGAGATTCTGCGCGGCAATGAGGCTGCTCAGCGTTTCGAGCGTGATGACGCCGTGGAGGTCGGCTGCGTCGAGCGCGGAGGCGAGCTGCTCCTCAAGCGTTTTCACCGCCGCGTCGAGCTGCGTCTGCGCGCTGGTGAGCGCGGTCTGCGCCGCGGCGAGCTGACCGCCCGCGAGCGAGATCTTCGTTACGCCGCCCATGAGCTCGCCCGGCAGCTCCTCGAGCTGCTTCTGCATGTTTTCGAGCGATTCCATCTGCTTTTTGGATTCCTCTTCGAGCTGGGCGCAGCGCTCCTCCGCTGCGGCGATCTGCGTGCGCAGCTCCTCGGCCTGCACGCGCGCGGTCTCTACCGCGACGGCCTGCGCTGCGCGCGCGGTGCGCTGCGCGGAAAGATTCACGTCGTTTAAGTTGTTCATCGTGCGGACGCTGCCGAGATCGGTGCAGCCCTTGGCGTTGAGCGCGGCAACGGTGTCCGCGTCCAGTCCGGCGGCCTCCAGCGTCGTGGAGGCGTCCATGGAGTCGTAGGGCTCGCCGAGCGCTTTGGCATAAAGCGAGCTGTCCGCTTCCAGCGAGGCGATGCGCGCGTCGGTTTCGGCCAGACGCGCCTCGGCCTCCGCGAGCGCGGCCTCCGCCTGTTCGAGCTGGGCGTTGAGCGCGTCGATGGCGGCGCGCGCGGAGGCGAGCTTCGCCGCGGTCTCTCCGGCGGCGGTGAGCGTGTCGGCGAGATCGTCCTCGCCCTGCTTGATGGAATCGGAGACGCCGCTCGATGCGCTGAGAAGCTGGTTCGTGCCGGCCTCGACCTTCTCGCGGTTCTCGTCCAGCTCCTTCTGCGCGTCCTCGAGCTGCTTTCTGGCGTCTTCCATCGCCTTGTCGATGGCTTCGGCGATCTTTGCGTTCATTTTGTCGAGCTTGGCCTCGTTGACCTCGATGGTCATCGTCCGCTCGATCATGCCGCCGGTCGTGATGCTCGCCACGCCCGTCGTGCCTTCCAGCGCGGGGATGACGGTGTCCTTGGCAAAGCGAGAGAGCTCGTAGCGGTCCATTTCGGACGAATCGACCGCGGCTACCATCACGGGGATCATGTTCGGGTTGATGCGGATGATGCTCGGCGTGCCGATGGAATCGTCCCAGCGGCCGGTGAGCATCTGCGTTTTCTGCAGAATGTCCACCACGGCGCTGTCCATATTCGTGCTCTGCTCAAACTCCAGTACAAGCATCGAATAGTTCTCCGCCGAGGTGGAGGTCACGGTCTTGATATCATTGAGCGTCGCCATGCTCTGCTCCATCGGCTTGGTGACGACGGCTTCGACCTCCTCCGGCGCGGCGCCCGGATACGTCGTCACCACGACGACGTAGGGGTAGTCCATGTTCGGCATCAGGTCGGGGGTCATCTTGACGTACGACATCACGCCGAACACCAGAATGGCTACCACCGCCACGAACACGGTAAACGGCTTTTTTACGCTGAAGGAAGTCATCGGGCAGGATCCTTTCGGGAATCGAATTCATTCTTTCTATGATAGCACCGCGCCGCCGCAAAATCGTGAATTTTCATTGAATTTTAACGAAAAAACAAGACGCAGCCGGATCTTGGCTGCGCCTTGACAGGGACTTTATTTGCGGGAGGGGCAGAGCCCCTCTCCTGCGGGGTTTTTCAAGGGGTATCGCAGGGGCGCTGCCTTGCCCGGATGTTTCATGCGGCTTTGAGCGTCTTCTTCGCCCGGAGGATCTGCATGACAACGATCGCGCCGACAACGACGATTCCGATCACGTCCGTCACCGTGCCGGGGTACACAAGGCACAGTCCGCCGGCGGCGGAGAGGATCCTCAGATACCAGGGGATGCTCCCGCGGTAGTAGCCCTCGAGCGCCATCCCGAGACCGAACATGCCGATGAGCGACGTGATAGCAATCATAACGACCTCCGCGACGGTCGTATCGACGAGCACCATCGCGGGGTTGTAGGCGAGGATATACGGGATGATGAACGCTGCGATAGCGAGCTTTGTTGCGTTAAAGGCGGTCTTCATCGGATTTGCGCCCGCAATGGCGGCGCCGGCGTAGGCTGCGAGGGCGACCGGCGGCGTGAGGTCGGCGACGATGCCGAAGTAGAACACAAAGAAGTGCGCCGCGACCGTCGGGATGCCCATCTGTACGAGAATGGGCGCGCAGGTCGTGGCCATGATGCAGTAGTTGGCGGTCGTCGGAACACCCATGCCGAGCACGATGCAGCAGAGCATTGTGAGGAAGAGCGCGAGGAGCTTCGCGTTGCCGCTAACGCCGATGATGGCGTGCAGGATCTGGTTGGCGAGACCGGTCATCGTGAGACAGCCCGCGACGATGCCCGCCACGCAGCAGGCGACGCCGACCGAGATGCACCCCTGCGTACCGCCGGCCAAAGCTTCAAAGAATTTCTTCGGAGTCATGCGTGTTTCTTTGGAAAACATGCTTACGACGATCGCGGTGACGGTTGCTACCGCGGCGGCAAAGGCCATTGTCCGGCTGCCGGACGAGACGAGATACACAAGGATCACGAGCGGCAGCAGCAGATACGTCTTTTTCAGAAGCGGCATCACGGGAGGCAGCTCGCAGCGGGGCACACCCTGCAGCCCGGATTTCTTCGCCTCGAGATGCACGCAGATGAAAATGCCGGTAAAATACAGTACCGCCGGGAGGATCGCCCGGACGACGATGTTTGAATACGGGAGACTTACGTAGTCTACCATCAGGAACGCCGCCGCGCCCATGATCGGGGGCATGATCTGCCCGCCGGTAGATGCCGCCGCTTCGACCGCACCGGCAAATTCGCCTCTATACCCGGTCTTTTTCATCATCGGGATCGTGACGCTGCCGGTCGTTACGGTGTTTCCGACGGACGAACCGGACACCATGCCGCACAGCGCGCTCGAAATGACGGCGACCTTCGCCGGGCCGCCGGCGGACGAGCCGGCCAGCGAGTTTGCGAGCTGGATGAAGAAATCGGAAATGCCGGTGCGCTCAAGAAACGCGCCGAAGATGATGAATACGGCGATGTACTTGGAGCAGACGTTGATCGGCGTGGAAAGAATGCCCGTCTTTTTATAGAAGAGCGAGCAGACGAGCGATTTGAACGCCCCTGCGCCGAGCCCGCGCTTGACGCCGTAGTAGTAGAGCGCGTACGCAATGAAGACGCCCGCCACGATCATGATGGGCACGCCGGTGCTCCGGCGGCAGAGCTCAAAGAGCGCGAGAATGCCGATCACGCCGAGTACGACCTCGTACGTCTTGAGCGCCGGGAGCTGCTGCACGATGGTGTTGGCGTTGAAGCAGAAATAGAAGAACGATACCGCGCCGAGCGCCATGATGACCCAGTCGTACCAGGGGACATAGTTCACGCGGAACTCGTGCTTGTGGCTGGGGAAAATGAGAAAGCCTGCGATCAGCAGCCCGCCGACGAACGACGTGAGCCGCACCTCGTCGAGCATCGTGCCAAACAGCGTGACATACACCTCGAAAATGGCGAATGCCGCGAGATACGCCTGCACAGCGATCTTCGGCTTGCCCTCCCAGGCACGGGTATTCGATTCGCGGTCATACTTGCGCATGACATCGTTGAGATTTTTTGTCGCGTCGTGAGACATGGGGCTACCTCCCGAAAAAAGAATCTTTTACATACGCAAAGGGGAGGAGCAGAGCCCCTCCCCTACGGGAATTCCAGGTTATCCTGTAGGGGCGGGATCTGCTCCGCCCGGGGGGCCTTGCGCCCCCGGTGAGAGGAGACAGCCGGGAGGATCAGCCAGCGGTCTCGACGGTGATGCCGTTTTCGGCAAAGTACTTCGCGGCGCCCGCGGCGAACGGAACGGCGATGCCCTCGGTGGCGAAGGTCAGATCGATGCTGTTGCCTTTCTCGTGCAGGGCGGCGATGTCGTCCTTGCTCTCCATGATGGTCTTGACGATGGTGTAAGCGGTGTCGTCGTCAAGATCGGCGCGGCAGACGAGCGTAGCCTTCACGGTGACGGTGGCGCAGTCCTCGTCAAACCCGGTATAGGTACCGGCGGGCAGAACGAGCTTGGCGTACCACGGGCAGGAAGCGAGCAGCTTTTCCATGTGCGCGTCGTCAAAGCCGATCATGTACACGGTCTTGGAGGCGGCGAGCTCGGTAACGGACGGGGTCGGAGCGCCGGCGCAGAGGAACGCGGCGTCGATCTTGCCGTCCTTGAGGCTCTCGGTGCTGTCGCCGAAGGACTGGTACACGGGGGAAACATCGTCGATGGTCATGTCGTAGGCGGCGAACACATCGACGGCGTTGAAGTACGTGCCGCTGCCGACGTCGCCGACGCACACGCGCTTGCCGCGCAGGTCTTCCACGGTCTTGAGCGAGGGATCGGTCGTGACGATCTGCACCGTTTCGGGATACAGAGCGCACAGAACGCGGAAGCCGTCGATCTTGCCGGAGTCGGCAAAGGAGTTCGTGCCGTTGTAGGCGTAGGTCATAACGTCGGACTGGACGGTCGCAAGATCGTACATGCCGTCCTGCATGCTCACAAGGTTATCCTTGGAGCCGCCGGTCGCAACGACCGTGAGCTTAACATCGGTCTTCTGTCCGATCACGGTGCCGAGGATGCCGGTGTAGCCGTAATAGGTGCCGCTCTCACCGCCGGTGCCGACGTTCAGCGAAACGGTGCTTGCCGCCGGGGTGTCGGAATCACCCGAGCTGCTGCCGCAGGCGCACAGCGCGAACACCATGCACAGAGCCAAAACCAGAGCCAGAATTTTTTTCATTTTCATTTCCTCCTTTTCATTCTGACGGATGCATTTCCCACAAAACCGCGAAATTTGCAAGCCGCAGGAAATATCTTTCGTATGAATGCATTATAAACGCTGAAAACCGCGATTGCAAGAACAAATTTGAATTTTACAAGAAATTATTATGCAAAAAGTTTAGCAGAGTAAATCCGGAAACTGTGCAGAACAGCAAAATGCCCCCGCGCCGGTTTCCTGAAAGGATACGGCGCGGGGGCATATATGGATGTTCGCCGCCGGAAGAGCGGCGGCGAACTACTATATTTTGTTTTTCAGCAGTAGATATCCACGGCGTGGCGGTGGGAGCGCAGAGTAAGCGTCTGGTGTGCGCCGCCGTCCTCGCCGTCGCGCGTCCAGGGCACGGGCTCCTCAAACGTGAATTTTACGAAGCTCGACTGCGCTACGGTGAGGCACGGACTGTCGTAGGTCTTGTTCAGCACGCCCGTGAGGATGCTGTTGACCTCCATCACGTCCTTCGGGCGGCGGACGAGCAAAATCTCAAACTTGCCGTCCGAGAGATCGACGAGATCGTCGTTCAGACGCACCATGCCCGCAACGCTCAGGGAGTTGGACATCGCGCCGTAAATGAATTCACCTTCGACGACGCCGTTTTCGTGCTCAATGACGGCCTTGTAGCTCTTGATGGTGGAAAGGGCGTTCAGTCCGCCGAGCACATACGCCAGATGGCCGAGTGTTCGCTTGAGCTCCTGGTCGGTCTTGTAGCTCACCTCGGTGAACGCGCCGAATGCGGCGATATAGGTAAAGAAGCCAACGCCGTCCATTTCACCGACATCGTAGTGCAGCGGCGTTCCGGCGAGGATCATTTCCGCGGCTCGTCCCGGCTGGCGCATCGGCAGGCCGAGCGTGTTTGCCACGTCGTTCGCCGTGCCCATCGGGATGTACCCGAGCTTGGGGCGCTTCTCCTGCGGCAGCGTCATCAGGCCCGCGATCGTGTCGGAGAGCGTGCCGTCGCCGCCGAGACAGACGAGCCGCTCGTAGTTCGCGGCGTTCTCTTCGACGATCTTCGACGCCGTGCCCGGCGCGGTCGTATAAAAGACGGTCGGGCAATACCCGTTCAGAGCGAACGTCGAGACTGCCGTGCCGAGATTGAGATCAGACATTGATCGCCCGGCGGCGGGGTTCACCAGCATCATTAAGGACTTGGCCATTGTATATACCTCGCAAAAGTTGTCGTTTCATTTATGCAGGGGCGCTGCCCTGCCTGCCCTGCCTGCATAGATATTATAATGTATCTTCTCTTAAAATTTATGTCTTTTTTGCAAATTTGCAAAATCTTTATACTATATAAAAAAACAGTGCGGCAGATATCTGCCGCACTGTCCGGTTTTGAGGATTATTCGCTCAGCGCGTTCATTTTGGAAGCCATGCTGGACTTCTTGCGAGCTGCGTTGTTCTTGTGGAGCAGACCCTTGGATACCGCGCGGTCAACCGTCTTGACAGCGGCTTTGTAGGCAGCCTCGGCGTTCTCCTTATTTCCTTCCGTCGCAGCGGCGTCAAACTTTTTGATCGTGGTCTTGAGCTCAGACTTGTCCGCCTTGTTGCGCTCGGCGCGAACACGGGAGACGAGAACCCTCTTGGCCGAAGACTTGATGTTGGCCATTCTTTAGCCACCTCCTCCATTCAATACTCCTGCGGATTGACGAACCCGCGTTTTGATATTATAAAGGAGGATTCCTGAATTTGCAAGCACTTTTTTCGTTTTCTCCCGAAAAATTTTGCATACTTTTGTGTCTCCTTCAAATACTGACCACAAGATATGGCACAGGAGGAAAATTTCTTGAAAAATTCTTTCCGAACCGATCTCGCGTGCGAGTCGCGCGACGTATGGTTCCGAACGCGCGGCGCCGCTCTAGCGGGCGTCTCGGCGCGGCAGGAAACACGCGACGGTCTCGGCGTTGAGACCGTGGAGATACTGGACGAGGGCGCCGCCGAAGAGTTATGTAAACCGACGGGGCGCTATGTCACGATCTCGCTCGACGCGCTCGTCCGGCGCGAGGAAGACGCCTTCCGCCGCGCCTGCGGCGTTCTCGCGCGCGAGATCCGCACGCAGCTTGCCATGAAGCCGGAGGAAAGCGTTCTTGTTGTCGGTCTGGGGAATCCGGATATTACGCCGGACGCCGTCGGGCCGCTCGCCGCCGAGTGCGTTCTCGTCACGCGCCATTTGAAAACACGGCTCCCGGAAGAGTTCGCGGCGTTTCGCCCGGTGAGCGTTTTCCGTACCGGCGTTCTCGGCACGACCGGCATCGAAAGCGCGGCGCTCGTCCGCGGCGTTGTATCGCTCGTCCGGCCGGATCGTGTGATCGCCGTAGACGCGCTTTCGGCGCGCGAGGCGGCGCGGCTTTGCCGCGCGGTGCAGGTAACGGATGCGGGCATCGTCCCCGGCTCCGGCGTCGGCAACGCGCGCAGCGCTCTCACGGAGGAAACGCTCGGCGTTCCGGTCGTCGCTGTCGGGGTGCCGACGGTCGTAGATGCGCGCACGCTCTGCGCCGATCTTTCCGGCGCGGAGATCGATCTTCCGGAGGATACGGAGCTTTTTGTCACACCGCGGGATATCGACACCCGCGTGCGCGACAGCGCCCGGCTTGTCGGCTACGCGATCGATCTCGCGCTGCACGACGCTCTCACCATCGAGGACATCGACATGTTCCTCGCCTGATGTTTCACGTGAAACATCAGGCCGCGCCTTTTTGACGAAAAACCAGTGTTTCACGTGAAACATCTCCCGAAGCGCTCGGCCACTGAAAATGTTTCACGTGAAACAGTTGCAAAATGGAAAGCGCATCATTATAATAAACGGTGCTATAAAAGAGAAACGAAAGTTCGGCGGCGAAGCAGCCGCGCACGCAGAGGCAGGGCTCTGCTCCGCCCGCGCCGGACCTTGAGAGACCCAAAGGGGGCAAAGAGATGGGCAAAGTGATCGCCGTCGCCAACCAGAAGGGCGGCGTCGGCAAAACGACAACAAGCGTGAATCTTACAGCGGCGCTGGCAAGACTCGGAAAGAAAATGCTGCTTGTGGACTTCGACCCGCAGGGCAACAGTACGTCCGGCATGGGCGTGTCCAAGCGGAGCAATCCGACGGCGTACGACGTCGTGATGGGCAGCGCGAGCGCGGAGGACGCCGTCATCCGGCTGCCGTACGGCTGGGTGCTGCCGTCGAACACCGATCTTTCGGGCGCGGAGGTCGAGCTCGCCAACGTGGAGCGGCGCGAATACCGCCTGCGCGAAGCGATCGACACGATCCGGGACGATTTCGACTACATATTCATCGACTGCCCACCGTCGCTGGGCATTCTGACGCTCAACGCCTTCACCGCGGCGGACAGCCTGCTCGTGCCGCTGCAGTGCGAGTATTACGCGATGGAGGGCGTGGCCGATCTCACCACGTCGGTGAAGATCGCCAACCGGCGGCTGAACAAGAATCTCTACATTGAGGGCATGCTGCTCACGATGTACGATAACCGGCTGAACTTCTCCACGCAGGTGGCGGAAGAGCTGCGCCGGTATTTCGGCGCGCGTGTGTACGACACGGTCATCCCGCGCAACGTCCGTCTGGCCGAGGCGCCGAGCCACGGTCGCCCGATCACGGAATACGACGCCGGATCAAAGGGCGCGCGCGCGTATCTCGCCGCCGCCGAAGAATTTTTGCAGAGGCAGGGATGAAGATGGCAAAAGAAAAGACATCACGGCTTGGGACCGGGCTTTCCGCCCTGTTCGGCGAGGAGGAAAACGTCCTCGAAAACGAAACGGTGCAGACCCTGCCGATCTCGCGGGTCGAACCGCGCAAGGATCAGCCGCGCCGGGAGTTTGACCCCGCGGCGATCGAGGAGCTGGCGGCGTCCATCCGCGAATACGGGCTGATCCAGCCGATCACGGTGCGTCCGCTCGACAAGGGTTACTATCAGATCATCGCCGGCGAGCGCCGCTGGCGCGCGTCCCGCGCCGCAGGACTCAAGGAAGTGCCGGTGCGCATTTTGGAGGCGGACGATAAGCTCGCTATGGAGCTCGCGCTCGTGGAAAACCTCCAGCGCGAGGATCTGAACCCCATGGAAGAGGCCGCGGGCTATAAAAAGCTCATGGACGATTACGGCCTCACGCAGGAGCAGGTCGCCTCGCGCGTGCAGAAATCGCGCCCCGCGGTGACGAACGCGCTGCGGCTTCTCTCTCTCGGCGAGACGCTGCAGAAAAAAGTATCTTCCGGAAAGCTCTCCGCCGGCCACGCGCGGGCGCTTCTGCCGCTCAAAACCGAAACGCTGCGCGAAAAAGCCGCCGCGGAGGTCGAATCCCGCGGTCTGAGCGTCCGGCAGACGGAAACGCTCGTCGCTTCCCTGCTCCGCCAGGCGGAACAGACGGAAAAGGAAGAGAAAAAGCCGCCGGTCGTGGATTACGTCCGTGAGGCGGAAAAGGCGCTCAGCGACGCGCTGGGCCGCGGCGTCAAATTCCAGGGCGGGCAGAAAAAAGGCCGCATCGCGCTGGAGTTTTATTCCGCGGACGACCGCGAGGCGCTGATGGAAGCGCTCAGGCACATGGACAAGCCCTGGAAAAAGAAATAAAATTGAGGAGAATATATTATGCTGGACATTCGTTTTATCCGTGAGAACCCGGAGCTCGTGCGCGAGAACATCCGCAAGAAGTTCCAGGACAAGAAGCTCCCCCTCGTGGACGAGGTGCTGGAGCTCGATGAGAAGCTGCGTGCGGCGAAGACCGAGGCGAACGAGCTTCGCGCCAACCGCAACGCCCTTTCCAAGAAGATCGGCATGCTGATGGGACAGGCGAAGAAGGACCCCTCCAAGCTGGAGGAGGCCGAGGACGTCAAGGCCGAGGTCGCGCGCGAGGCTGCGCGTCTGGCCGAGCTGGAAAAGCTCGAGCCGGAATACGAGGCGGAACTCACCAAGCGCATGATGGTCATCCCGCAGATGATCGACCCGAGCGTTCCCATCGGCCCGGACGACAGCTGCAACGTCGAGGTGCAGCGCTTCGGCGAGGCGACTGTGCCCGATTTCGAGATCCCCTACCACACGGAGATCATGGAGAGCTTTAACGGCGTCGATCTGGACGCGGCGCGCCGCGTCTCCGGCAACGGCTTCTACTATCTGCGCGGCGATATCGCCCGCCTGCACTCCGCGGTGCTCGCGTACGCGCGCGACTTTATGATCGACAAGGGCTTTGTGTACTACATTCCCCCCTACATGATCCACGGCGACGTGGTGCAGGGCGTCATGTCCCAGACCGACATGGACGCCATGATGTACAAGATCGAGGGCGAGGATCTCTATCTCATCGGCACGAGCGAGCACTCCATGATCGGCTCGTTCATCGACCGCATCGTTCCTGAGAAGGAGCTCCCCATCACCTACACGAGCTATTCCCCCTGCTTCCGCAAGGAGAAGGGCGCGCACGGCATCGAGGAGCGCGGCGTTTACCGTATCCACCAGTTTGAAAAGCAGGAGATGGTGGTTGTCTGCAAACCGGAGGACAGCCCGATGTGGTTTGAAAAGCTATATCACAATACGGTTGATTTCTTCCGTACGTTGGATATTCCGGTACGGACGCTGGAATGCTGTTCCGGCGACTTGGCTGACCTGAAAGTCAAGAGTATCGATGTGGAAGCATGGTCTCCGCGTCAGCAGAAGTATTTTGAGGTAGGAAGCTGCTCCAATCTGGGCGATGCACAGGCGCGCAGATTAGGCATCCGTGTGAAAAACAAGGAAACCGGCAATTATTTTCCGCACACCCTCAACAACACCGTTGTGGCACCGCCTCGGATGTTGATTGCATTTTTGGAAAACAATTACAATGAAGACGGCTCGATCAGTATTCCCGAGGCGCTTCGGATGTACATGGGCGGAAAAGAAATTTTAAAATAGGCACAAATGAGGTTGACGGTCGGTTTGCGATTGTCAACCTCTGATTTTATCAAAGGTTTGGAGGAGTTTTCGATGCCCGAACGAAAAGACGGCATTTTTTATTACAATATTTATCTGCATTTCTACGACTGCGATCCCAAAGAGCAGGCAAAGCTGTCGACGATACTGAAATATGCTGCGGATATCGCCGGGATTGATTATACCTTAAAGGGATACAGTCACCAATATTTATGGGACAACGGAATGGTGTTTTTATTATCGCGTTCCAGCTTTCGGATTCATCGGATGCCGCGCACCTATGAGGAAATCGTTGTTTCCACCTGGGAACACGGAATAAAAGGCTCTCAATTTTTACGGGATTTTGAATATTTCAGCAAGGAGGGCGAGCTGCTGGTTTCAGCATCAACGGCATGGCTATTGGTGAATCCTGTCAGCCGAAAAATTTTACGACCGAGTGAGTTTATCGGAGAGATGCAGAAACTGCCTGAGAAAAAGCCGGACTGCATTGAGGCAGGGAAGCTGCGGATGCCGGAACAACGTGAGTTTATCGGCAAGCGTAAAATACGGTATTCCGATCTGGACGGAAACGGGCATGTTTACAATGCGGTATACGGAGATATTGTCTCTGATTTTCTGCCGGAGGAGCTGATGCAGCGCCAAATCGACGGATTTCAGATCAACTATCAGACCGAGGCAGTTCTGGGCGAGGAACTGGATATTTTCCTGGCGCCGGATCCGATTGATAAAAACGGTTGGTATATTGAGGGCAGGAACGCCGTCGGCGGAAACTGCTTTATTAGCAGGATTGAGTTTGCGGCAGAGGATTGAGTGAGAATGAATTTTTACGAAAAAGTGTATGCGGTTGTCAAGCAGATTCCCAAAGGGAAAGTTGCTACTTACGGGCAGATTGCACTGCTTTGCGGAAATCCGCGTGCTTCGCGTGCCGTAGGTTATGCGCTGCACTGCAATCCGGAACCGGGAGTGATTCCCTGCCATCGGGTGGTCAACCGGGAGGGAAGAACAGCGCCGGGATTCGCGTTCGGCGGTCCCAACGTACAGCGGGAAATGTTGGAGAGTGAAGGCGTTGTTTTCGACGACGAGGGGAAAGTTTTGTTAAAAACCTTCCTCTGTCCAAGCATAATGCTTGGAATTCATTCGCGGGAAAGTGAGTAAAAGAAATAAGAACGAATTGGCGAAAGGGGATAATCCCCTGCTTAGCACCTCGAGCGGTTGCCGCAATAAGCGGCAATGCGGCGGCATATTTGCCGCAAGGGAAGAGGTGACAGTAAAAACAATTCGGTGAATTGTTTTTACAAAAGGAGGATATGATTTAAAATGCAGATTACTTTTTTGGGAACCGGTGCAGCAGATACACCTGTGGTGCTTCCGCAGCAGTATCAGACTGCTTTTTCAAAGGAAATACGCCGCAACAGCAGCATCTTGGTGCAGGATTGGCTGATGATTGATTGCGGTCCGCATGCGCTCAATTCATTGGAGTTGCTCCATGCTGATTTATCAAAGATTACGGATTTGTGCGTGACCCATACTCACGCTGATCACATCGATCCTGCCGCTGTTGCCGAATTGGCGGCAAAGCGGAAAAAGCCGCTGCGCATATGGTGCGATGCCGGCGCGGCGCCGGTTTTTTCAAAGATTGCGAATGTTGACCTTCATCCTCTGCGGGCAGGGCAGGAAATGAACATAGGAGAATGCTCTGTTATTCCACTATCAGCAAATCACTTGGTGGAAAACTCCGCCGAGCAGCCGCTGCATTATCTGGTGGAATATCAGGGAAAACGGATGTTTTATGGCTGCGACGGAGCCTGGATTCAGGCGAGCAGTTTTTTGATCATGCAACAGCATCGTCCGCTTGATTTGATGATCTTTGATGCTACCGTCGGCAGGCAGGATGAGGGGATTCGGCTGGGGTCTCACAATTCACTGGCAATGCTGGAGTTAATGCTGCCGCTTTTAAAGCGGTGCGGAATGGTAGAGGAACAAACAAAGATTGTTCTTTCTCATATGGCAATTACCCTTCATCAGCCGTACGACAGCATTGTTAAGGAAATGGAGCCGAAAGGTTTTACAGTCGCTCGTGACGGTCTGACCATTTCTTTTTGATGCTCGTTAAACTAGCTAAAAATCCGTCCTCCTTTTGAATAAATTAACAACTAAGGGTAAAAATGATATACATATAGTATATAAAATCAGATAAAATCCAATTGGTTGTTATATTCGCGTATTCTTTGGTTGAAAAAGCGTTACAAAAGTGGTATAATAAAAAACAAAGCAGAGGCTTTTGCCTCTGCTCGCCGCATATTATGCGGCTTAGCGGCGCGGAGCACCGCAGTTTTTATATTGCAACAGTAAATTGCGCTGCTGTTTTGCAGTTCTTCATGTTATATAGATATTAGGCAGTATAAAAGGAGATTAAGAATGTTAAACGTAAGATTGTTTTCTGCTACAGATAAAGAATGTTATTTAAAGTTCAGTAAGGATTTTTATATCAGCGGAGCCGCTTTGGAACCGATTCCGGAGGAGAATATGTGCCGCACTTTTGATGCATTGATGAGCGGAAATCCCTATGCAGACGGATTTATGATCCTTTCGGATGATATTCCTGCCGGCTATTGCCTGATCAGTTTTTTATGGAGTACGGAAATGGGAGGATTGCTTGCACTGATTGATGAGTTGTATATTAGCCCGGACTTTCGGGGACAAAAACTCGGCAGTGCTTTTTTACAGTATATTGAGGAATACTATAAAGGCAGGGTTGTGGGCTTGCGGTTAGAGGTATGTTCCTCTAACCGGGGAGCCATTCGCTTATATGAAAAGCAGGGATTTCATTTTCTGGAATATCAGCAAATGATAAAAAAGCTGGCATAGTTAACCGTTAAATTGTGTTTTTGCGCAGCAATATCGCCAATCCATTGGAACAGCAGCGGTAAAATCTTTTGCTGTCGTTATTTATGAATTGTCCAGTGA
>OGXX01001670.1_pt1 | contig 21930 bp, 13 predicted proteins | sample 1576301 | NCBI WGS metagenome assembly OGXX01 (sample SAMEA3541469, study PRJEB24748) | human gut metagenome | biome: human gut; feature: human-associated habitat; material: faeces | place: China | collected 2012
GCAGCAGCCTGCGCGGATAGGCAAAAAGGCCCTGCCGAGAGGCAGGGCCTTTTTGGTTTCATAACAGTGCTTGGTTCACTTGTCCAAGTAGCTGGTCAGCAGCTCCTGCAGCAGCTCGTCGCGGTCAAGGCGGCAGATGAGGCTGCGGGCGTTGTTGTAGTTGGTGATGTACGTCGGGTCCTCGGAGAGGATGTAGCCGACGAGCTGGTTGATCGGGTTGTAGCCTTTGACAACAAGGGAATGATACACGGAAGTGAGGATCTCCTTCATTTCTGTTTTGTTGTCGATCGCGTTAAACCGTCTGGTTGCGTCTTCCATGTGAAGCCCTCCCTCATACAAGTTCTTGTGCCTATTATACCAAAAAACACAAGTCTGTAAAGCCACTTTTCAACCCTTTTCGAAAAAAGTTCTAAATATTTTCTTAATACCCTTTCGCTTCTGTAAACGCTCAGCGAATGGTCGCGTGGAACGTCTCCTCAAGCGCCTTGAGGACACTCTGCATCGTCTCCTCGGCATGGTCGTCGGTGAGCGTCTGGTCATCGGCGCGCAGCGTCAGCGAGAAAGCGACGCTCTTATAGCCGGCCGGGATTGGCGCGCCGGTGTACACGTCAAAGAGTTCGCAGCCCTTGAGATACTGCCCGCCGGCGGCGAGGATGCACTGCGAGAGCTTGGCGACCGGGATGTCGGCGCTGCAGACGACGGCCACGTCGCGCGTCACGGCCGGGAAGCGCGGCAGCGGCGTGTAGACCGGTGTCGCACCGCGCTCGGCGAGCATCTCACCGAGCTGCAGCTCGGCCGTGTAAAGCTCCGTGTCCACGCCGTAGTTTGCTGCCGCAAGCGGATGGATCTGACCGAACACGCCCAGCAGCTTGCCGCCGGCATACACCTTCGCGCAGCGGCCGGGGTGGTACGACGGGTTGCCGCTCTCGGCTTCAAACGTCACGTCTGTGATGCGCAGACCGGCGAGGATGCGCTCGACCGCACCCTTGAGCTGGAAGAAATCCATGCCGCCGCCGTAGCCGCCGAGACACAGCAGCTTCGGCTCGTCGGCCATACCGTCGGGGCGGGCAAAGTAGACTTTACCGATCTCGTACAGGCGCACGGCCTTGTTGCGGTAGTTATAGTTGCGCGTGAGGATCTCAAGCATGGACGGCAGGATGGTCGTGCGCATGATGGAGGTGTCCTCGCCCAGCGGGTTGAGGATCTTCAGGCTTTTACGCAGCGGGGAGTCCTTCGGCATACGGATCTTATCGTAGTACGACGGGCTGATGAACGAATACGTGATGATCTCGCTGTAGCCGAGCGCGCGCGCCATCGCGCCGATGCTGCTCGAAACCGAGCCCGCGGCGAAAAGAAGAACGCGCCGGGCGTGCCGGTTTTCGGCGATCTTCAAGTCTTCGATCCGCCGGCTGAGCGCGCGGTACATCCGATTGGAAAGAAACCAGATGCCCGCCACGGAGGAGAAGCTCAATTGCAGACTGACGCTCGCACAGGCGGAGGGATTGAGAAGGAGCAGCAGGGCAAGCGCTGTCAAAAGCGACGTTACGCCGTCGCTCTCCCGGCCGAAGAGCGGGGCGGCGAGAAGGAAGAACTGCATGACCGCCGCGCGTGTCACCGACGGCGTAAAGCCGGTCATTGCCGCAAAGAGCAGCAGCACCGGCAGACTCACCGCGACCGCCCACGGCCGCCGCCCGATCAGCAGAAAGAGAAAGCCCATGAGAAAGGCGATGTGCATGCCGGACACCGCCACGACGTGCGCGAGCCCCGCGTCGGCAAGGGCGTAGTAATGCGCGCCGTCGTCGTAAAGGTCGGTCTTGTCGCCGGTGAGGAGCGCCGTGAGAAACGGCTGCACATCCGGCGGGAACACGCTTTGGCAGATCTCCCCGATGGCGCGGCAGAGCGCCTTCGGCGCATAAAGAAACGAAAAGTCCCAGCGTCCGGTGATCTCCGGCGCGCCGGTCGCCGTAGCGCGAAGGAAGATGCCCTGCGCGGCGTAGGTATCCACGCTCTGCCCGTTGCGCTCGCGCGCCGGGAGCAGCTTTACCGGGACGGAAAGCTCGTCGCCCGGCGTGAGCGCGGTGAAATTTTCCGTATCGTAGGAGGCGATGCGGCACTTCACGCCCGGCAGGTCCGGGTCTCGGACACGCACCGTTATGTATTCGCTCGTATCGTAAATGTCCGGGTAGTCCGTCACGCGCACGGAGATCACGCGCTTTTCCCCGGCGAGCGCGTCCGAGGGCGCGGCGAGAAAATGCTCCTGCACGAAAAAGGCAAAAAGCCCGATCGCCGCGCCGAGCAGCGCGAGATGCGCGCGGGCCCGGCCCTTTCCGCGCGGAAGCAGCAGCGAAAGCGCGGAAAGAAGCGCGCAGACGCCCGCCGCCGGGAGCAGAACGCTCTCCGGCAGGAGATAAAAGGATACGAAAACGGCAAGGGACAGCGTCCCGCAGAGCAGCGCCGCTTTACGCATGGCCGTTCTTTTCGTCCGTCAGGCCGAGCAGATAGTCTGTGGAAACGTGATACAGCTCCGCGAGCCGGATCACCGCCCAGACCGGGATCTCCCGGATACCGGCTTCGTACCGGCGGTAGACCTCCGGATGCATGGTCAGATATTCGGCGATCTTCTTTTGTGTCAGATCATGGTCTTCCCGAAGCTCATACAGACGCGGAAAATACATACAATCACCCGAGTTGATGCTACCAAACGGTTGCGTTCCGCTTAGTTTTTCCAACCATACGGTTGGTTATGCATGTTTAAAAATGCTCCCTTGTGCAAAGGGAGGCGATTGGGTTTGCGGTAAACCAATTTCTTCCCGCGGGCGGAGCAGAGCCCCGCCCGCGGGCGCAATGCAGATATTCCTGTAGGGGCGGGGCTCTGCTCCGCTCTTGTACGTTTTTCCGTACCCTTTACGCCATCGTGTCGTCCAGACGCTTGCCGCCGAGGATGTGGAAGTGGAGATGCTTCACGGTCTGTCCGGCGTCGGAGCCGACGTTGGATACGATGCGGTAGCCGCCGGTCAGCGCTTCGCGCTCGGCGATCTTCGCCGCGGCGACGAGGCAGCGCGCGGCGGCCGCGGAGTTTTCCTCCGTCAGCTCCGCGGCGGAGCCGATGTGCTCTTTCGGCACAACGAGAATGTGCGTCGGGGCCTGGGGGTTGATGTCGCGGAAGGCGTAGACGTGCTCGTCCTCATACACCTTCGCGGACGGGATCTCCCCGGCGATGATCTTGCAGAAAAGGCAGTCGTTCATAATAGTGCTCCTTTCACATAATGGGCAAAAGCCGCCGCAATGCGGCGGCTTTTGAAAATTCAGTTCAGCTTTCCGGCGACGAAATCGTCCACGGTAGCAAGAGCGTCGTCGAGCTTGAGCGTATCGGCGCCGCCGCCCATGGCGGAATCCGGCTTGCCGCCGCCCTTGCCGCCGCAGATGGCGGTGACGGAGCGGATGATATCGCCCGCGCGGACGCCGGCAGCGATCGCCGCCTTGCCGCACACGCTGTGGAAGGTGATCTTTCCGTCGCGCACGGCGGCGAGCACCGCAACGATGCTCTCGTCCTTGTCGCGCAGGAAATCGCCGATCTTGCGGAGGTTGTCCGGCGTATCGACCGGCACGACGCCGGTGAACACGTGCAGCGGGCCGACCTTCTTGGAGCTGGCGAGGAAGCTCTCGGCGTTGGAGAGCATTTCGCGGCCGCGGAACTTTTCGAGCTCGGAGCGCAGCTCACGGATCTCGCTCGTGCGCGCCTCGGCGCGGGTGAGCAGCTCCTCCGGCTTGGCCTTGAGACGCTCGGAGAGCGTCATGAGCAGACGGGTGTTGTTCTCCATGAATTTGAGCGTTTCCTGGCCGGTGATGGCCTCGATACGGCGCACGCCGCTCGCAACAGAGAACTCGCTCACGATGCGCAGCGAGCCGACCTTCGCGGTATTGTCGAGGTGCGTGCCGCCGCAGAACTCCACGGAGTAACCATCGCCCATATCAACGACGCGGACAACGTCGCCGTACTTTTCGCCGAAGAGCGCCATTGCGCCGATACTGCGTGCCTCCGCGATGGGCATCTCCTTCACGGTGATGGGGAAGCCTTCGAGCACGGCCTCGTTCACCATGCGCTCGACGGAGGCGATCTCCTCGGGCTTCATGGCGGAGAAGTGGGTAAAGTCAAAGCGGAGACGGTCGGGCTCAACGAGCGAACCGGCCTGATGGACATGGTCGCCGAGAACGGTGCGCAGCGCCTTGTGCAGCAGGTGGGTGGCGCTGTGGGCGCGCATGATCGCCTTGCGGCGGCCGGTATCGACGCAGGCGTTCACCTTGTCGCCGACGGCGAGATTGCCGGAGACCATCACACCGTGGTGCAGCACCTTGCCGGCCTTGTTCTTCTGCACATCGTGCACCTCAAAGACGGCGTCCTTGAGAATGAGCAGGCCATGGTCGGCGCTCTGGCCGCCCATTTCGGCGTAGAACGGTGTTTTGTCAAGAACGATGCTCGCGTGCACGCCGGAGCCGACGCGCTCGCGCAGCTCGTCCTCGGCAACGATGGCGAGGATGGTGCAGTCGTCGTGCAGACGCTCATAGCCGGTAAACTTGGTGGGGAGATTGTCCAGACCGAGATCGAGCCCCGCCCAGGCGGTCTCATCGGAGCTGCGGGCGGCGCGGGCGCGCTCGCGCTGTTCCTTCATCAGGGTCTGGAACGCGGGCTCATCGACCGTCATGCCCTCGTCCGCCGCCATTTCCTTCGTGAGATCCAGCGGGAAGCCGTAGGTATCGTAGAGCTTGAAGGCGTCGGCGCCGGAGAACACGGTCTCGCCCTTTTCCTTGTGGGAGGCGAGCATACCGGCGAAGATGGCCATGCCGCCGTCAATCGTGCGGGAGAAGTTCTCCTCCTCGGAGCGGATGACGCCGGTGATGTACTCCTGCCGCTCGGTAAGCTCGGGGTAAGCGCCGCGGTTCTCGTGGATGACGGTATCGCAGACTTTATAAAGGAACGGCTCCTTCTCGCCGAGCAGACGTCCGTGGCGGGCGGCGCGGCGGAGCAGACGGCGCAGCACGTAGCCGCGGCCCTCGTTGGAGGGGAGAACGCCGTCGCAGATCATAAAGGTCGATGAGCGGATGTGGTCGGTGATGATGCGGAGAGACACGTCCTTCGCGTTCGTCTCGCCGTAGTGCGCGCCGGTGATCTCGCTCACCTTGTGGGTGATGTTCATGACGGTATCGACGTCGAAGAGGGAGTTCACGTCCTGGCAGACGACCGCAAGACGCTCGAGACCCATGCCGGTGTCGATGTTCTTCTGGGCAAGCTCGGTGTAGTTGCCCTGACCGTCGTTGTTGAACTGGGAGAACACGATGTTCCAGATCTCGATATAGCGGTCGCAGTCGCAGCCCACGGTGCAGCCGGGCTTGCCGCAGCCGTATTTCTCGCCGCGGTCGTAGTAGATCTCGGAGCAGGGGCCGCACGGACCGCTGCCGTGCTCCCAGAAGTTGTCCTCCTTGCCGAAGCGGAAAATGCGCTCCGGGGCGATGCCGATCTCGTTGTGCCAGATGTTCCATGCCTCGTCGTCATCGAGATAGACGCTCGGGTACAGCCGGTCGGGATCGATGCCGACCCAGTCGGGGGAGGTCAGAAATTCCCACGCCCAGTGGATGGCTTCGCGCTTGAAGTAATCGCCGAAGGAGAAGTTGCCGAGCATTTCAAAGTAGGTGCCGTGGCGCGCCGTTTTGCCGATGTTCTCGATATCGGGCGTGCGGATGCACTTCTGGCAGGTCGTCACGCGGCGGCGCGGCGGCTCTTCTTCCCCGGTGAACCATGTTTTCATGGGGCTCATGCCGGCGTTGATGAGCAGAAGCGAGGGATCGTTGCGGGGGATCAGCGAGAAGCTGGGCAGACGCAGATGACCTTTTGTCTCAAAGAAGGAGAGATACATCTCCCGCAGCTCATTGAGTCCGAAATTTTTCATACTAACCTCCAAAAACAAATACACCCCGCCCCCGAAAAACAGGGGCGGGGAAAAACATTCCACGCGGTACCACCCTGATTGCGGCTTTAAGCGCTGACGCCAGCCGTATCTCGTGCGCCCGATAACGGAGGCGGACCGCCGCGCTCTTCGCGCGAAGGCTCAAAAGTGGCTGCCGCGGCGCCGGACGAGGGGCTTTCAGCCTCCCCCTCTCTCTGTAGACCGTATCAGCGCGGCTTGCTTCGTCATAGCCCAAAAATCTTATACATTCTATCACGAAATATCCGCTTGTCAACCGGGAAAATGACTCTTTCCGGCGGTTTTTCCGTACAGGAAAAACATACTGCTTGCTATCATCGCGCAAAAGTGTTACCTTTATAAAGGGTTTTTATGCCTCTGATACGTTTATACTAACCCGGAGGAGGGGAAAAATGCCCAACTGCAATGCCGGACTCGTTTCCGTTCTCATGAGCGTATATAACGGCGCCCCCACGCTCGAAAAGGCGGCGGCGTCCGTTCTGGCGCAGACGTACCGCGATCTGGAGCTCATCCTCTGCGACGACGCCTCCACGGACGATACATGGCGCATCATGCAGCGCATTGCCGCGCAGGATGCGCGCGTCACGATCTTCCAAAACAAAACAAATCTCGGTCTCGGCGCTTCGCTCAACGAGTGCCTTGCGCGCGCGCAGGGCGCATACATCGCCCGGCAGGACGCCGACGATGTTTCCGACTCTGACCGCATCGAGCGGACGATGGACTTTCTGCTCTCGTCCGGCGCGCCCTACGCCGCGTGCGGCGTGCGCGTTTTCGACGATACCGGCGTATGGAGCACGCGGCAGTTTCCGCAGAAGATCACGAAGCACATCATCGCGCAGAAGAATCCCTTCTTCCACCCGACGATGCTCTTCCGCCGCGCCGTGCTCGAGAGCGTGAACGGCTACAGCACCTCCCCCGAAACGCGCCGCACGGAGGATTATGATCTCGTCATGCGGCTTGCCGCCAACGGCGTGATCGGGGAGAATTTGCAGGAAGTGCTTTACTCGGTGTACGAACCGCAGGAAGCCTATCTCCGTCACAATGCCAGGACCCGCATGTATGAGGTTCGCGTCCGCGCGCGCGGACTGCGCGCGATGGGCTCCCCGGCTTCGGATTACATCTATCTTGTCAAACCGCTCATCATGGCGTGCGTTCCGCGCGGCATGATGCGTTCGGTAAAGCGGCTGCAGTGGAAGCTGCAGAGCCGCGATACGAAAAAGTGAGGAATACCGGATCATGGCATTCAACAAAGGCTACGTAAAAGAAAAAATGGAGGGCTTTCGCCGGTTCACGCCGCTGCTGCGCGAGCTTGTGGTGCGCGACATCAAGGTGCGCTACCGCCATTCCGCGCTGGGGCTCGTGTGGACGGTGCTCAACCCGCTGCTGATGATGGTCGTCATCACGATCGTCTTTTCCACGCTCTTCAAGCAGAATATCCCGAATTTCCCGATCTATTATCTTTCGGGTTCGCTCATCTTTGCGTTCAATTCGGAATCGACGACGACCGCGCTCAACTCGATCATATCCAACGCCTCCCTCATCAAAAAGGTCTATATCCCGAAGTACCTTTTCCCGCTCTCGAATGTGCTTTCGGGGCTTGTGAATCTCGGGTTTTCGCTCATTGCGATGTTCATCGTGATGCTCATCACCGACGCGCCGTTCCACGCGACGCTCCTGCTGCTCCCGATCCCCATTTTCTATACGTTTCTCTTCTCCGTCGGGCTCGGCATTCTGCTCTCGGCGGTCACGGTGTTTTTCCGCGATATCGCGCATTTCTACAGCGTGTTCATTCTCGCGTGGACATACTTCACGCCCATCTTCTACCCCGTGGAGATCCTGCCGGACGCCGTGATGAAGCTCATGCAGATCAACCCGATGTACCATCTTGTCACCTACATGCGCTCCATCGTGCTCTACGGCGTGTTCCCCAGTCTGAAGGAAAACCTTCTCTGCCTGTGTCTGGGGCTTTTGATGCTCGCGCTGGGGCTTTTCGTATTTTATAAAAAGCAGGACAAGTTCGTCCTGTATGTCTGAGCGGAGGTGCGCCATGGGCAGCGTTATTAAAGTCAACGATGTTTCGATGATGTTCAATCTCAGCTCGGAGAAGATCGACAGCATCAAGGAATATTTCATCAAGGCCGTGCGCCGGGAGCTCCATTTTCAGGAGTTCTGGGCGCTGCGGGACATATCGTTCACGCTTGAAAAGGGCGATTCTCTCGGCATCGTCGGGCTGAACGGCTCCGGCAAGAGCACGCTTTTGAAAATCGTCTCCGGCATTTTGAAGCCGACCAAGGGCACGGTGGAGACCTGCGGGAGCATCGCTCCCCTCATCGAGCTCGGCGCGGGCTTTGACGCCAACCTTTCCGCGCGCGAGAACATCTATCTCAACGGCGCGATCCTCGGCTACAGCCGCGCGTATATGTCCGAGCGGTTCGACGAGATCATCGAGTTTGCCGAATTGCAGGACTTTGTGGACACCGCCGTGAAGAACTATTCCTCCGGCATGGTGGCGCGTCTCGGCTTTGCCATTGCGACGATGAACGTGCCGGACATTCTCATCATCGACGAGATCCTCGCCGTCGGCGACTATAAATTTCAGGAGAAGAGCTTCGCGCGCATGCAGGAGATGATCGCCTCCGGCGCAACGGTCGTTTTCGTCTCCCACTCGATCGAGCAGGTACAAAAGATCTGCAAAAAGGCTCTCTGGCTCGAGCACGGCCATATGCGCATGCTCGGCGACGCGGACGCCGTGTGCGGGGAGTATATGCGCGCATGAGTACCGCCGCACCGAAGAAAAAGCGCGTCCTTTTTATCATCAATCAGTTCTTCAGGGGCGGCGCGGAAACGGCGCTCGTGAATCTTCTGCGCACGATGGACAGCGCGCGCTTTGACGTCGATCTTCTCATCTTTGATATGATCGACCTGCCGGGCAGTCTCTCCCTCATACCGGAGATCCCGGACTGGGTACACGTCATCAACGTGGCCGAAAACGAAAAAAAGACCGCGTTCGTGAAAAAGGCCGTCTTCAAGCTTGAGCGGAAGCTCACCGGCACGCAGCCGTTCCGCCGCGGCGCCATCCGCTATCTGCAAAACCAATACTACGACGCCGCCATTTCCTACGGCGAGTGGTTTTCGAGCGCGCTCTGCGCGCGCTATGCCGCGGCACGGCGCAAATATGTCTGGATCCACGCAGACATGGACAAGGCCGCCTTTCTCCACCCGGACATCCTGCGCTTTGAAGCGCAGTTCGACGGCTTTCTCTTCGCCTCCCGCCACTCGATGGAGGGGGCGGTGAAAAAATATCCGCAGCTCGCCTCCCGCTCGTCCGTGCTTCCGAACCGCGTGGACAGCGAGAAGATCATCGCCATGAGTGAGGAACCGCTGCCCGTCTCTCTGCCGGAGGACGGTCTGCCGCTGCTCGTGACGGTCGCAAACGTGCGCGAGGAGAAAAACCATCTGCGGCAGGTCGCGGCGATGCAGCGGCTCTTTTCCGAGGGGCTGCGGTTTCGCTGGGTTAATATCGGCTCGCTTGCCAACGCCCCGCTCGTGGAAAAGCTCCGGCTTGCGGTGCGGGATGCGGGGCTTGAAGACTATTTCACGCTTACCGGCCCGCTCGACAACCCCTACGGTGTGATGCGCCGCGCCGACGCCGTGTGCGTCCTCTCCGACCATGAATCGTGGTCGATGGTCATCACGGAAGCAAAGGCGCTCGGCGTGCCGGTGATCGCAACGCGCACCTCCGGCGCGCTCGAACAGATCGAAGACGGCAAAAACGGCGTCCTCTGCGGCTTTTCCGATGAAGAGATCGCCGAAAGCCTCCGCGCCTTTCTCACCGGCGGCGCGGCGGAGACGATGCGCCGGGACGCGAAACGTCCAGCCGCCGAAACATCCCGGGACACACTGGAAGCGCTATTGGAAAACGACACGAAAAAGGCTCTCTATGTATTCGACGATATAAACTACGCGAGCGGCGCCCGCGCCGCGGCGCTCGCGCAGGCGCGCGCCGTGTCCGGCGTAGCGGAGGTATGGCTCTATTCCGCCGAGCCGTGCCGGGACGCCGCGCTCCGTCGGGAATTCCGGCTGCTCGAGATTCCCGACGGAGGTGGGCTGCGGCTGCTCTCGCGCCCGACGCGGCAGGTGCTGCGCGACGGGAACGTATCCCTTGCCGGAAAGCTTCTCCGGCTCGCCTACGCGGTGCTCGCGCACATCGGGCTCGAGTCCGTGCTGCCGAAAGCGCTGCTGCGGCGGAACATGACCGCGGCGTTTGAGACCTTCGACACGATCTTCGTCGTGAGCGAGGCCTCCAAAATGCGGGAATTTGTCTCACGCTGCCGCCATCCGGGAAAGATCCAGTGGATCCATACGGACTACGCCGCCTGGCGGGAGCTGAACGAATGGACGCGCGCCGTTACGAAAAACGACGCCGCGCTCTATCGCCGGTTTGACGCGATCGTCTGTCTCAACAGGACGCTGCGCGAGAAGTTTCTCGCCGTATATCCGCAGTTTGCGGACAAGACGCTCGCCGTGCCGAACCCGGTGTTCCGCGGCGAGATACGCGAGCGCGCCAAAGCGCCGCTCACGGTGCCGGTGGACGAGCGGGTCTGCAATCTCATCACCATCGGGCGGCTCGAGCGCGAAAAGCGCTATGACCGGCTGCTCGATATCGCCGCGGAGCTGAAAAAGCGCGGCTTCGCGTTCCGCTGGTACTTTGCCGGCAGCGGGCCGCTGTACGAGGATATCCGGCGGCGGCGCGACGTGCTCGGTCTCGGCCCGTGCGTGACACTGACCGGATATATGGAAAACCCGTGTCCCCTGCTCGCGCGGTGCGATGCGCTCGTGCTCTTTTCGGAGTATGAGGGCACGCCCGTCACGATCGACGAAGCCAAAACGCTCGGCGTGCCGGTCATCGCCAACGACGTCGGCGGCGTAAGGGAGATGCTCGAAGACGGGCGGTACGGCAAAATTACAAGCGACGACGACAGCTTTATCAAACTTATCACTCAGCTATAGAAGGAGATCCAAGGATGGCGAAAATTATTTTTACGGTCGACAACATAAACTACAAAGGCGGCGGACATTTCGCCACGTTTAAGATCGCCAACTATCTTTGCAGCTGCGGCCACGGGGTCATTTTGTACTCTCCCGTTAAAGCGGAAGCATCGGTGCGCGCGGAGCTTGCTGACGGAATCGTGGTCTCACAAAGAGCCTCTTTTTCCGATGCCGACTATATCGTCGTTCCGTTTGAGAATTCAGCCTTCTTTGAAAAAATCGCAAACCTCAAAACCCGCGCAAAGAAGATCCAGTGGATACACATCGATTACGACGTCTGGAAGAACGTCGTGCAGGACGATACGGAGCGCAGAAGGCGGCTGCTCACAGCCTATGACAGGATCGTTTTTGTTTCGGAACATAACCGGAACAACATTTTGAAGTATTTCCCCGAACACGCAGAAAAAAGCACAGTAGTATACAATTTCGTAGATTCTGACAAAATCCGCGCTATGGCAGCCGATGCAGTCGATGCGGAACTTTTCTCTAAGAAAACGTCCAATTCGCTGACCGTTGTTCTGCCCGGACGGCTGGAAGAGCAGAAAGCCTTTCACCGGATGCTGGACGCCGCCAAAGTACTGAAAGAGCGTGGATTGAATATTGAATGGCTGATTTTAGGACGCGGATATGAATACGATTCCCTTCTGCAGAAGAAGGAGCGCTACGGTCTGGACAATGTGCATTTTCTCGGCTTTCGGCAAAACCCGTATTCCTACATGAAGGCCGCCGACGTAACGGCGATTTTATCGGAATACGAAGGTCTCGCTCTCACCGTAGCAGAGAGCCTTACCGCCGGAACGCCGGTGCTGTCCACCCGCACCGGCGGTGTGGCGGAATTGCTTCCGGACGAATACGGCTGGATTATAGAAAATGACCTTTTGTCGATTATAGACGGAATAACCGCCATTTACAATGACCGGAAATTGCTGGAAGAAAAGAGAACTGCTCTTCGCTCCTATGCGTACAACAACGAACGAATCAAAGAAAGTCTGGACGCACTTTTCCAGACCTCCGAAGAAAGAGGCCGCGCCGTGATGCACACGCAAACTATCTACTCCTCTAAAACGCCGGATATTTCCGTCATTATCCCGGTATACAACACCGCCGACTATCTCCCAGAGTGCCTTGACTCTGTGGTGGGACAGACTTTCGATAGCTTTGAGATCATTATCGTTAATGACGGCTCGACAGACAAGTCGCAGACGATCATCGATGACTATGTATATCAGTTTTCTGACCGTATCCGGGCGTTCACCATACCGAACGGCGGGCTGGGCAACGCGCGCAATTACGGTATCGGCAAAGCCCGCGGAAAATATCTCGCATTCGTTGATTCCGACGATTTTATCCACTGCGATATGCTCAAAAAAATGTATGAAGCCGCACGGCAGCACAACGCCGACTGCGTGATGGCGGATTATATCGCCTTCTGGGACGACGGGCGGGAAGAGCTCGTCCGCTCCGTTGAGTTTCCCGACGCCGGACGGCCGGATATTATGAAATACTCCGCCAAGTACGGCACAGTGAATATCTGCACAAAGCTGGTCGCGCGCGAGCTTTTCGATATCATCCGCTTCCCTGCCGGATTCTACGAGGATCTCGCCACAACGCCGATCCTTCTGAGCTGGGCCAAAAACGTCTCCTATCTCCGCGAGGGGCTCTATTTCTACCGCCAGCGCGTCGGTTCCATCACGTCGATAAAATCCGGCGACAAGCGCCTGCTCGACTGCTATGCCGCGTGGGATCGTATCCGCGAACACGCCAACCCTCTCTTTGAAAAGGAAATACAGTTTGCGGTATACTGGAGCCTCAACTTTTTCTGCACCAATTTTCTCGATGACTTCACAAAGCAGTCCAAGGATTACTATGACCGGAACCGGGACTATTTCCGCGGAAACGCTTATATTGCCGACGCGATCCGTGAAGAGACATTTCTGGATTTTGAGCATTTGGACACGATCCCGAAAATCATCCATTACTGCTGGTTCGGCAACGGGGAGAAAAGCGAGCTCATTCAAAAATGCATGGATTCCTGGAAGAAGTACGCCCCGGATTTTGAGATCATGGAGTGGAATGAATCCAATTGCGACATTCACACAAACCGGTATGTGGAAGAAGCGTACGAAAAGAAGCAGTATGCCTTTGTTTCCGATTATTTTCGGTTAAAGGCGCTGTACGATCACGGTGGCGTTTACATGGATACAGACATGGAACTTCATCAGCCGCTGGAAAGCTTTCTCTATGCGAAAGCGTTCTTTGCCTTTGAAACGCCTCTCTTCATTCACGCCGGTATTTTGGGTGCCGAAAAAAACTGCGGGCTCATTGGTGAACTGCGCCGCTCGTATGAAGAAGACACTTTCGATCTGACAGAATGTCCCGGAGAGGACTTCACGATCCCACGCCGTCTTACGCAGCTTCTCATCAAACGGACGAACCTGCAATTGAACGGAAAATCACAGCTTTTGGAAGGTAACATCCGTGTATTCAGCGCCAATCGTATGACTGTGAATACGCACGATGGGAGATGTGTCTGCGAGCACCATTACGAGGGCAGTTGGTTAAGAAAGGGCATTGGCTCCGCGCCGGATTATACATACGAAGTTTTGAAGCATTACTTCACATGGGATCTGCTGCGCGGAGACAACGGCATATCTCTCCCCGGTGATACGGCGCAGCTTCTCGCCTACTATAAAAGCGAATGTGATCGCTACGAAAACTCCACCTGCTGGAAGATCACCAAGCCGCTCCGCATTCTCGGAGATTTTCTGAAAAAGATTTTCCGACGCAATGAAGTCTCCTGACCGAAACGCATTATCGGAGTACAGGTTATGAAAAAAAGCAAAAACTATCTGGCATTACCGGCCATCGTTCTGGCCGCGCTCTATCTTACCTTTCTGATCGACCTCCATACGCTCGAAACCTCATTGCAGAGAGTCTTTATCTTCTGCTATTTTGTGGTCATGGGCGTGCTGGCATGCTTTTTGAAGGGCAAATACGCTGAGGGAAAGCCGTTTCCTCTCCAAAGCCGGATCGCCGCGGCGCTGCTCGCCGCGCTGCTCGTCGGCGCGGGCTGGAACACGTTCCTGCCGCATGTGCGCTTCCCGCTGGAAGGCTCGCACATGTACGCGCTTTGGGAAAAGCTGCTCTATACGCTCGGCGCGTGGTGCGTTGTGTTCTACTTTGCGCAGCTCGCGCTGCTGTTTCTCGCCCGCCCCATGGAAAAACGTGGCTGGACAGAGCGGCAGAAAGTGCTCGCCTTTCTTCTCATGGGAAACTTTGTGTTTCTCTTTTTCACGAGCGAGCGCATCCAGCCGACGCACCTGACGCAGGGCTTTCTCCTGCTGCTGACGGTCGCTTCTGTCTGGTGCTTCAACCGGAAGAGCGGCTGTATGGAAAAGTACCGCATCAAAGGCTCCCGTGCCGCCATTGGGGTAATCGCCGTTTATGCCTCGCTTACGAGCTTCGCGCAGCGCTTCTTTCTGGACGGCAACACAAGGATGCACTTTTCGCTGCCGGGACTCTTTTACGTTTTGAGCGGTATTCTCTGGTTCATCCCGGTCGTGTGGCTGATGCTGTTCGCGCTGGAATGGCTCTCCGCCCGTCCCCGCACGCTGCCGAAGCCGGGAAGCCGGAAGAAGGCGCTGTGCGTTCTTCTTATTGCACTGCTTCTCTGTCAGGTCTTTGTGCTCTGGGTCGAATGGCCGGGCGGATTTCCGCTCGACGCCATTGATCAATATCATCAAGCCCTGGGAGATTACGGGATGAGCGACAACCATCCGTTTCTCTACACGATGCTGGAGCGGATCGTTCTGACCGTTATCCCCCATCCCGCCGCGCTCACGGCGGTGCAGCTGCTGCTCTTCTCGCTCGTGCTGTGCGCGTTCCTCATGATGGGGTACGACCGCGGCGTGCCGCTGCCGCTGCTCGCCTTTCTCGGGTGCTTCTTTGCGCTGATGCCGAATCAGGTGCTCAGCTGGACGAACGTACTAAAGGATTTTCCGTTCACGCTCGCGCTTTTATGGGGTACATATCTCCTTTTGCAGCTTGCGCTCGATACGCCGCGCAGCCGGAAATGGCCGTTTTACGCCTGTCTTGCGCTGGACATCTTTCTCGTGTCCCTCCTGCGGCACAACGGTGCCGCGCCCGCGGCGGCGATGATCGTTCTCTGCATCGTGCTCACCGTCCGGCGCTATGAGCAGGTGAAGCTCCGCGCGCTTACGGCGGCGGTACTTGCCGCGGTGTCGTTCGGCGTATTCAAGGGGCCGGTCATGACGGCACTCAATGTTGCGCCGGTGTCGCTCTCGCCGTTCACGACGCTTTTCTGCGCCGTCGGCTCGTGCGTGAATAAGGATCTGCCGCTCTCCGAGGAAGCGGACGCGATTTTGGAAAAGGCGCTCCCGCTCGAGGACTGGCACGATTATTACGCCCGCTATTACGGCCATGATTTCTATTACTGGGGCCGTCCGGAGGGGAGCGTTCCCTATACGCCGACGGAGGTAACGACGCCGGATATCCTCCGGGTCTACGGCGAAGCGCTATGCAAGTATCCGGATGTGATACTAAAGGACCGCATCGACGGGTGCGACATTCTCTGGAATGTCGCGGAACCGGAGGACAGCTTCAACGCAAAGTCCTTCTGTCTCGTGTACGACCGGGACTGGATGGCGCAGTACGTCGATATGGCCGATTACTACGATGCGGACGACGGCGTGCTCCGCGATTACCGGCAGAACTTCTTCACCAAAGCCTACCTCCGGCTGACCGGAACGCCCCGAAACAGCGTGTTGGACATTCTGCTCTGGCGCACGGGCGCGTATCTGATCGCGTTCTGGGTGATGCTGCTCTTCTGGCGGAAAAACGGTATGCAGCGTTTCCGCTCCGCAGCCGTGCCGTTCCTCGGCAATCTCATCATCTCCGTGCTGTATGTTTACCACCAGAGCTTCCGGTACGTCTACTTCGTGCAGGTGTGCGTGCTCGCGCTCCTCTTCGCCACGGTCGTGTGCAGACCGCGGCCGCCGCAGCCGGAAGAAGAATAAAAAATGACCGCCGCGTTTCCGGTGTTTCGGAAACGCGGCGGTCGATTTTCTCAGGAGTCTTTTTTATCGACGCGGTATTTTTTCTTGAAGATGCTCGCGCGGATGCCGAGCTCCTTGCCCTTGACGAGGCGGGCGAAGTTCTTCCGGTGCTTCCAGAAGATGAGCGCGACCGTAGCGGCCATGATCGCAATATCCCAGCCGCTCCGTCCCGTGAGGATGCACCAGACGAGATACCCCACGCTCGCCGAGAGCGTGCCGATGAACATATAGTCCGTGATGAACGTGATGACCGCGACGCCCGCCACAAGGATGAGAAACAGCCGCCAGTCGAGCGCGAGCGCGCTGCCGAGCAGCACCGCGATGCCCTTGCCGCCCTGGAATTCCAGATAGAACGGATAGAGATGCCCCGCCACGCACGCCGCCATCGTCACGGTCTGGATGGAGGGCGAGCTGTGGAACAGGAATCCCGCCAGCCATACCATGAGCGCCGATTTGAGCGCGTCGCACAGAAACACGACCGCCGCGACGCCCGAGCCCATCGTCCGCCCGGCGTTCGTCGTCCCGGCGTTGCCGGAGCCCTTCGTGCGGATATCAAAGCCGCGCTTCTTCGCCAGCAGCCACGCAAAATTCACCGCTCCGGCCAGATAGCCCGCGAGAATGCAGAACACATACGGAAGAACGGTTTTCAAAAAAGTCTGCATGAGTGCGATCCTTTCGCAGATACATAAAGAAATTTATATACTTTGGCATACTACTATGTGATATCACAGTATAAAGATTTTGTCAACGAACATATCCGCGCTATTGTCTTTTTCGGCAGAAAGGTACTTGCGTTTCCGCGCCTCAGCGGGTAAACTGTATCTGTATTTAAATTATGTAACCCAATTCAATACGGAGGTAGTATATGTACTGCACAAAAAAAATTGCGTCGGATCTTGTCTGGGTCGGCGCGAACGACCGCCGTCTCGCCATGTTTGAGGGCGTATATTCCGTTCCGGCGGGCGTTTCCTATAACTCCTATCTTCTCACGGACGAAAAGACCGTCCTCTTCGACACGGTCGATAAGGCCGTGAGCCGCACCTTCTTTGAAAATCTGGAGCACGAGCTCGGCGGGCGGCCGCTCGACTATGTGATCGTACACCACATGGAGCCGGACCACTCCGCCACGCTCTCGGAGCTGCTGCTGCGCCACCCGGAAACCACGGTCGTCTGCAACGACAAGACCGCCGTGATGATCGCGCAGTTTTTCGGCAAGGACGCCGTGAAGAACATGCAGCTCGTCAAGGAGGGCGACGTGCTCTCCGCGGGCGCGCACGAGCTCACGTTCTATCTTGCCCCGATGATCCACTGGCCGGAGGTCATGATGACCTACGACAAGAGCGCGCACACGCTCTTCACCGCGGACGCCTTCGGCGTTTTCGGCGCGCTCAACGGCGCGATCTACGCCGACGAGGTGGATTTTGACCGCGACTATCTCAAGGAGGCGCGCCGGTACTACACGAACATCGTCGGCAAATACGGCGTGCAGGTGCAGAATCTCTTCAAGAAGATCGCGGGTCTGGACATTCAGATGCTCTGCCCGCTGCACGGCTTCGTCTGGCGGCGTGATCTCGGATATATTCTGGAAAAGTACAACCTCTGGAGCACCTATACGCCGGAGGACAAGGGCGTGATGATCGCGTACGCCTCGATCTACGGCAACACGGAAAACGCCGCCGAGATCCTCGCCTCGAAGCTGCGCGAGCGCGGTGTGCGCACCGCGATGTACGACGTGTCCGTCACCCCGGCCTCGGACATCATCGCCGAGTGCTTCCGGTGGAGCCATCTGGTGTTTGCCTCGGCGACGTACAACGGCGGCATTTTCGTCACGATGGACGAGCTGCTGCGCGATATCGCCGCGCACAATCTCCAGAAGCGCACCGTCGCTTTTATGGAAAACGGCACGTGGGCGCCCGTCAGCGCGCGGCAGATGGCGGCGATCCTCGCTCCGCTCAAGAACATGACGGTGCTCGAGCAGAGCGTCGCAATCCGCTCCTCGCTCACCGAAGGGCAGCTCGCCGAGATCGAAGCGCTCGCCGATGTGCTCGCGGAGGGCATCCGGTAAAAACTGGCAACGAAAAATAACAAAAATTCCGAGTGCGGAGGAAACCTTTTGACCCCGCCGCGCGTCTTATAGTCAGAAAGCAAGCGGCAGGGCTATGCGCCGCGCCGTTTTCAAGGAGGTACTTTGTTATGACAAAGAAACTGATGGCTCTTCTGCTCGCCGTGCTGATGGCAGTATCGCTGCTGCCCATGCCGGCGATGGCAGGCGACGCCCAAGTCATCACGGACCTTTCGGGCATTTCCGCAGGAGGATCCTATGTTGTCGATAAATCCGTCAAGGATATCGTCCTCTCCGCGCCGCTTACGCTCGACAAGGACGTGACGCTCGAGCTGACCGGTCAGACGGTCACGCTCAAGCTCGCCGACGGCGAGAGCTATGCCGACGCTTCCGTTTTCCATGTGGAGAGCGGCAGTCTGACGCTCAAGGGCTCCGGCACGGTCAAGGTGCCGGATAACGCCTCCGGCGTCGTTGTCGCGAAGGACGCCGCCGTGACCATCTCGGGCGAGGTCGGCATCTCCGGCGGCGCTTCCGGCGTGAAGGCCGTTGTCGGCGCTTCCGGCGTGAAGATCCGCGTGAATACGCTCGGCAAGATCGAGTCGGCAAACGGCATCAACCTGTCCGGCGCTTCCGGCGAGATCAAGATCGCCTCCGGCACGGTCAAGGGCAGCGTCTGCGCCATTGCCCCCGATAAGGACAACGCGCTCACGCTCGGCAAGATGCTCGACGGCTCCACGCTCTACATCGGCGGCACAGCCGCCACGGAGGAGCAGCTCGCCGCCGCTCCCACCGCCGAAATGAAGGAGCTTGTTTTTGACGACGGCAAAGCCCCCACGCTGACTATTTCCTCCGCCGTGCGCACCTCGGAGACCGAGGGCAGCGTCACCTTCACTGCCTCGAAAGCCGGTACATACTACTACCAGCTCGACGGCGAACCCGCTTCCGCGGCGGACATCATGAAGGACGAGGCGAAGGCCGAGCTCGTCCGCGGCGCGAATACGATCTCTCTCAAGGATCTCGACGCCAACGCCCACACCGTCTACATTGCCGCGAAGGACGCCTTCGGCCATATGACCGAGCTTCTGACCGCAGCGATCCCCGCGGTGCTCGCCGCGCCGACCGCCCCCGTCTGGGACGGCAAGAAGGCCGCGTGGACCGGCGTGGAGGGTGTGAATGATTACACCGTGCAGCTCTATCTGGGCTCCGACGCCTACGGCGATCCCATCCCCGTGAATGGTGCGTCCGCTACGGATGATCTCTCCGACGTGATGAAGGACGACGGCGTTTACACGTTCGCCGTGCGTTCCGTCGGCGCGAACACCGTCGGCGCGTGGTCTGAGCGCAGCGCCGAAACGGTGCGCGACACCGCCGCCCCCATCCTCACGGTGCCGGTCGACGGCGTCAAGCGCACGGCGCAGGACACCGCCACCGTCGCCTTCGTCTCCAGCGAGGACGGCAAGCTTTACTATGTTCTCAACGACGATGCCGCCGATGTATTCACCTCCGGCAGCACCATGGCGCTCACGAAGGGCGAGGACAACACGCTCACGCTCACCGGCCTTGCCGACAGCGCCGCCGTCGTCGTCCACTACGCCGCCGAGGACGGTCTCGGAAACCGCGGGGAAGTGCAGACCGTGACCGTGCCGCTCTATCTCGCGGCCCCCGCCACGCTCACCTGGGTGAACGGCACCTCCACCGCGATGTGGTCGGAAGTTCCCGGCGCTGCGTCCTACTGCGTGCAGCTCTATAAGGACGGCGCGGAGGTCACGCCTGCCGTCACCGCGGATACGACCAGCTACACCTTCACGCTGGAAGAGTCCGGCTCCTACACCTTCAAGGTGCAGGCCGTCAACGGCGATATTCTGAGCGCGTGGTCGGAAGCGAGCGGCGCTCTCGCCATCGATAAGACCGCGCCCGCCATCTCCGGCGAGAGCGCGAGCCGCACGGACGCTTCCAACGGCTCCGTGACCTTCACCTCCGACGAGGCCGGCAAGGTCTACTACATCGTCGGCGGCGAGAAGCCTACGCAGGATGCTCTTCTTGCCTCGGCAAACGTGAAGGACATCGCCTCCGGCGAAACGAAGATCGATCTCTCCGGTCTCGGCGCCGAAGCAACGAACGTGTATCTTATGGTCGTGGACGCCGCCGGGAACAAGAGCGACATTAAGACCGTGAAAGTTCCCGTGTATCTCGCAAAGCCCACCACGATCACCTGGGTCAACAACACCGCGACCGCCATGTGGAACGCCGTGTCCGGCGCGGAAGCCTATAACATCCAGCTTCTCCGCGACGGCAGCGATTACGGCAACGTGATCGTCGTCAACGGCGGCTCCACCACGACCTCGAACCTTGCGCCCCACATGAACGACGACGGCGTTTACACCTTCCGCGTGCAGGCGGCCGCCGCCGGAACGCAGAGCGAGTGGTCGGACGCTTCCGCCACGAGCTATAAGCGCGACACCCAGAAGCCCACCATCAAGGGCGAGCCCTCCAAGCGCATCGACGCGAAGACCGCGGAGTTCTACTTCACCTCCTCCGAAGATGGAACGTATTACTACATGGTTGGCAGCGTGAACGGCGGTGTTCCGACCGCGGAGCAGATCGCCGACGACAAGAACCCGCACGGCGGCTGCACCAACGTCCGCACCACCATCACCCTCAAAGATATCGCCGATACGAACGCCCGCAAGGTCTATGTCGTTGTGCGCGATAAGAGCGGCAATCTGAGCGACGTGTTCACGATCACCATTCCCGCCTACAGCGCGCAGCCGACGCCCACCCCGACGCCGGCCCCGACCGCGACGCCGACGCCCGCTCCCAAGACCTACACCGTGACGCTCCAGGGCGGCACCGGCTATACCATTGCCGCGACCGGCGGCTCCAAGAGCCCCGTAAACGCCGGCGGCAGCTTCTCCTTCACCGTGACGCCCAGCAACGGCTACACCCGCGGCAACGGTTTTTCCGTAAAGGCCAACGGCACGACGCTCACGAGCAACAACGGCGTTTACACCATCAGCAACATCAACGCCAACCAGACCGTCAGCGTGTCCGGCATTGTGAAGAGCCAGAACACCGGCGGCGGCACGCTGCCCGCCGCGCCCGCCATCACCACCACGACGCTCGCCGCGGCCACGATGGGCAAGGAATACCGCCAGCAGATCACCGCCACCGGCGGCACGCCGATCACCTGGTCCTACAGCGGCACGCTGCCCGACGGCATGACGCTCGCGGCCAACACCGGCATTCTCTCCGGCACGCCCACGCAGGAAGGCTCCTTCCGCTTCGCCGTGAAGGCGACGAACTCCACCGGCTTCTCCACGCGGCAGATGACGCTCGTCGTCGCCGGCAGTGAGTACACCGTCACCAAAGGCGCGAACAGCGAATGGACGCAGGGCGGAGACAAGGGCATCGAATTCTCCGGCAGCGGCAAGGGCACCTTCACCGTGAAGGTGGACGGCGCCGCGGTCGCCGCCGGGAAATACACCGCCTCCGCGGACGGCTCCACCGTCACGCTCAAGCCGGAATATCTCGACACGCTCGCCGCGGGCTCCCACACCGTGACGCTCGTCTACGGCGACGGCAGCGCGAAGGCCAAGTTCACCATCAAGGCGAAGGATAAGACCGTCGCCCCGACCGTTTCCTCCCAGCCCGCAAGCGCGTCCGTCAACGCGGACAGCTCCGCCACGTTCACCGTGACGGCGAGCGGCACCACGCCGCTGCTCTGCCAGTGGCAGGTGGACAAAAACGACGGCAGCGGCTGGAC
>OGXX01001675.1_pt1 | contig 21913 bp, 20 predicted proteins | sample 1576301 | NCBI WGS metagenome assembly OGXX01 (sample SAMEA3541469, study PRJEB24748) | human gut metagenome | biome: human gut; feature: human-associated habitat; material: faeces | place: China | collected 2012
ACGGCGGCTTCGGGCTGGTGCTGGACGGCAGCGAGAGGGTGGATGGCATAATACGCTCCGCCATGAGCTGGGACGTTATGGGCGGCGTAGCAAGGCGGAGCTGGGCGCGCAACGCGCACGGCATGGAAACGGCAATGGATTACAATGCCCGCCGCGCGAACGAAGGACATATAACAATACCCTATATTGTTAACGACGGCATAATCGAAAAGGCCGTTGCCGATAAAATGAACAAATAAACCCGAAAGGACAGCAAAACAATGGAAAGAATAGTTGAATGCGTACCCAATATAAGCGAAGGCAGAAGGAAGGACGTTATAGAGGCCGTGGTGAACGAGGTCCGCTCCACGCCAAACGTAATGCTGCTTGATTATTCCAGCGACGAAAGCCACAACCGCTCCGTTATAACCTTCATGGGCGAACCGGCGGCCGTTGTTGACGCGGCGGTGAAGCTTGCCAAAAAGGCGGCGGAGCTTATTGACCTTACAAAGCACACGGGCGAGCATCCCCGCATGGGCGCGGTGGACGTTATTCCGCTTATACCCATTCGCGGCATCACAAAGGAAGAAACCGTTGAGCTTTCCAAAAAGCTGGGCGAGCGCGTTTGCATTGAGGCGGACATTCCCGTTTTCCTTTATGAGGACAGCGCCTCCGCACCCAACCGCACCAACCTTGCCGCAATACGCAAGGGCCAGTTTGAGGGCATGGCGGAAAAGGTGCAGCAGGACGAATGGGCGCCGGACTTCGGCGGCAGGCGCATCAACCCCACCGCGGGCGTGGTTGCGGTCGGCTGCCGTATGCCGCTTGTTGCGTTCAATATAAACCTTTCAACAAGCGACGTATCCGTTGCAAGCAAAATTGCGAAGATAATCCGCCGCTCCTCCGGCGGGCTGGACTGCGTTAAGGCGCTGGGCATAATGCTTGAGGATAGGAACATTGCCCAGGTTTCAATAAACATGACCGACTTTACCCGCACCCCGCTTTACCGCGTGCTTGAAATGGTTCGCTTTGAGGCGGCGCGCTACGGCGTGCAGGTTATAGGCACGGAGATAATCGGCCTTACGCCCATGCGCGCGCTGGTGGACTGCGCGGAATATTATCTGCAAATAGAAAACTTCGATGCGGATAAGCAGGTGCTTGAAAACTACATTCAGTAAAAAAGGAGCAACCATGCCTACACTTATTCATAACATAGGCACGCTGCAAACCCCTTTGGGCAGCTTCCCCCACGCGGGGGCTGCCCAGGGCGAAAACAGGAAATATCATAATGCCGCCGTGCTTTGCGATGGCGGCGTTATAAAGGCCGTGTACGAAAACGGCGCCCTGCCGGAGGTGAGCGCGGATACCCAAACCATAGACGCACAGGGCCGCCTTGTTACGCCCGGGCTTATAGACGCGCATACCCACCTTGTGTTCGGCGGCTGGCGGCAAAACGAAATTCCGTTAAAGCTTAAAGGCGCGGGGTATTTGGACATACTGCGCGCCGGCGGCGGCATACTTTCAACCGTGCGCGCAACAAGGGAGGCAAGCGGGGATGAGCTTTTTGAAAAGAGCCGCGCCTTCCTTGACGAAATGCTTGCGCAGGGCGTTACAAGCGCGGAAATAAAAAGCGGCTACGGGCTTGACATGGAAACGGAGCTGAAGCAGCTTAGGGTCATAAAAAGGCTGAATGAAGTCCATCCGATGGATGCTGTGGCTACGTACCTTGGCGCGCACGCCATACCCGAAGAATACATGGGGAAAAGCGGCGAATATATAGACTTTATAATAAGCGATATGCTGCCCGAAATAAAGCGCCAAGGCCTGGCGGAATTCTGCGACGTTTTCCTTGAAACGGGTGTGTTCGGCGTGGAAGAAAGCCGAAGGCTGCTCACCGCCGCGCGGGAAATGGGCTTTGGGCTGAAGATACACGCCGACGAGATAGACGAGCTTGGCGGCAGTCAGCTTGCGGGCGAGCTTGGCGCGGTGAGCGCGGAGCATCTTATCGCCACGGGCGAGCGGGGCATGGAGGCCTTAGCCCGCGGCGGAGTCATAGCGGCGCTTTTGCCCTGCACATCGCTTTATCTGAACAAATCCTTTGCGCGCGCACGGGATATGATAGCCCACGGCATACCCGTTGCGGTTGCTACGGACTTCAACCCCGGAAGCTGCCCTTCGCTGAACATTGGCCTTTGCATGACGATGGCGTATCTTAAATACCGCATGACGCCGGAGGAGATACTTTCTTCCGTTACCGTAAACGCCGCCTGCGCCGTGAACCGCGGCGGGAGCACCGGCACAATAGAGCCCGGCAAGCAGGCGGACATGGTGATATGGAACGCGGAGGATATGGAGATGCTGTGCTACCGCATGGGCAGCAATCTTGCGGGCACGGTAATTAAGAATGGCGCGATAGTCAAAAATAATATATAATAATCTGGTAAGGCTTTGTGCCGAAGGAGAGGACATTTATGCTAAGCGAAATGAAGATAAACGATTATATAGACCTGCTTGCAAGCGACGCGCCCGCGCCCGGCGGCGGCAGCGCAAGCGCCCTTTGCGGCGCGCAGGGGGCGGGGCTGTGCGCAATGGTTGCGGCGCTGACGCTGGGTAAGAAGAAATACGAGGAGCATCAGGAGCTGTGCCGCGACGTTTACGAGCAAGCACGGACGCTGTCCGAGCGCATGTGCGCGCTGATAGACGAGGATACGGAGGCGTTCAACCGCGTTTCCGCCGCGTTCAAGCTGCCGAAGGACACGGACGAGGATAAGGCCGCGCGCAAGGCCGCCATTGCGGAAGCTACGCTCGGCGCGACAATGGTGCCGCTCGATACGCTGTACCGCGCGCACGACGGGCTGGAGCTTGCGAAGATGCTTATAGGCAAAAGCAACACCAACTGCGCAAGCGATATAGGCGTTGCGGCGCTGAACCTGGTAAGCTGCGCGCGCGGCGCATGGCTGAACATACTTATTAACCTTGGCGGCATTGCGGACGCGGAAAAGGCACAGGAAATACGCGCCAAGGGCGAAAAGATACTTGCCGAATGCGAAAGCATGGGCGGCGATATATATGCGGCCATATTGAAACAGACGGAGGAATAACAAATGAGGGAGCTTCGCGGCGCGGAAGCGGCAAATGCGATATGCACAGATGCAATGCGGCAGACAGCCGAGCTTATCGAGCGCGGCATAGCGCCGTGCCTTGGCGTTGTGCGCATAGGCGACGACGCGGCCGACGCCGCATACGAGCGCGGGCTTATGAAGCGGTTCGCCGCCGCGGGCGCGGACGTGAAGCGGGTTTTACTTGATGGGGATTGTACTCAGGCGGAGGCGGAAAAGGCGATAAAAGCCCTTGCCGAATGCGACACGGTACACGGCATACTGCTCTTTATGCCATTGCCCAAGCACCTTGACGCGGACAGGCTGCGCCTGCTCATACCCGCAAAAAAGGATGTGGACGGCGCAAGCCCATTGAGCGCGGGGCTGCTGATGGGCGGGCGGGACTGCTTCGCCCCCTGCACGGCGGAGGCCGTGATAAGGCTTATTGAGCATTATAAAATAGCCATCGGCGGCAAAAACGTATGCATAATAGGCCGCAGCAATGTTGTTGGTAAGCCGCTTGGGCTGCTGCTGCTCGGCAAAAACGCGACGGTCACCGTTTGCCACACAGCGACGCGGGACCTTGCCGCGCACACGCTGAATGCGGACATTGTGATAGCAAGCGCGGGCTCGCCCGCCATGATTTCGGCGGACATGGTTGCGGAGCGCAGCATACTTATAGACGTTGGCATAAACACCGTGAACGGCAGGCTTTGCGGCGACATTGCCGCCGAGGCCTGCCAAAAGGCCGCGGCGTATACCCCCGTGCCGGGCGGCGTGGGCGCGCTGACAACGGCGGTGCTGCTGATGCACACCGTGCAGGCGGCAATGCGGGCGCAAAAAGAATAAGGAGGACATTGCCATGAAAAGAACAACGGCAATATTCGCCCTGATATTTGCGGCGGCAATGCTGCTTGCGGGATGCAAAAAAGAACCCTTGCCCACGGTATATACGGTTTATTCATACGGCGCGCCGTATACCATAGATACCCAAAGCCGCACCATATCGGACGGAACGTACACATACGGCTACGAATACGCCGCATCGGGCAGCAGCGTGAGCTTCACCTATCCCGACGGGAACGTATACAGCGCGGGCATACAGTCTGCGAACAGCAGCGGTGCCGGCGGCTTGAGCGCGGGATCGGTAAGCGCGGACTATGATTACAGCAGCGGCTATACCGACCCGCTTTCCCTGTGCTATGCGCTCGCCTCCCCGCGCGAGACGGAAAGAGCAGCTTCCTCCGGCAGCAATCATCCGTTTGTGGCGCTGCTGCTTTGCGGCGTTGGCATATTCAATCTTGCCGCGCCCAAGGCAAGCTGGTATCTTAGCTACGGCTGGCGCTTTAAGGACGCCGAGCCGAGCGACGCGGCAATAACCCTCAGCCGCATAGGCGGCGGTATTGCCGTAGTGATAGGCGTTATAATGCTGATAGCTTAAGGAGGTAAATCCACCATGAAACGGACAACGGCAATATTCGCCCTGATATTCGCGGCGATATTGCTTTTTGCGGGGTGCAAAGCCAGTCAGGTATATACCGTTTATTCAAAGGGCGTTACGTACACGGTGGATAAGGCGGAGCAAACCATAACGGACGGCAAGGATATATACAAATACGAATGCGACCCGTCCGACGGCGGCGGGTACACAGTGAAATTCATCTATCCCGACGGCAACGCCTATACCGTTGTCAGCCACGAATTGCAGGAGGCGTTCGACCCCGGCTGCGGCTACGTTGACCCGCTTGAGCTTGACGATGTGTTCGTAAACAGAGAGTAAAAAACTACCCCGGCAGGGATTCCCGCCGGGGCTTTTTGTTTCGCTAATGGCAAAGCGATTGGTTATCAGTTGAGTTTGTTTTCCTTATTCTTGCGGTTCAGCAGCCGGCCTGCGAACATGAATGCCGCGAATACTATCAAATACCACACGTTCTCCATGCCGTGGCCTACTATGCAGGCATACACCATGAACAGGCTGCATATTATGCCAAGCGCGGGCAGTACGAAGCGACGGAATGCCTTTTCGTCCTTCTCCTTCTTCATCCATGCTATGAAAATGGGGATATAGAGAAGATATATGGTGATTATGGGCAGCTCCGAGGAATCGAACACGAAGGGGCCGCTCCACGTTCCCGCAAGGCAGGCAAGATAGAAATACATGCCCCAGAAGCCGGTAATAAGCAGCGCGAATATGGAAGCGTTGTTAGGCATGTTGGTTTCGGGGTCAACCTGGGCAAACACCTCCGGACGAGGGCCTTCGCCGCGCACAGCCAGCGCGTACATGCCGCGCGTGCAGCCCAGCATAAGGCCGTTCATGGTGCCTATGCAGGAAATGGCTATGAACAGGTTAAGTATGTTGCCAAGCACGTTGCCGAATATATTGGTGAAGGCGGTGGTTGCGCCGTCCGCCATAAGGGTTTCTACCGTTGCGCCGCCAGCAACGCCCACGTAGTACGCAATGTATACTGAAATTATGATTATGCCGCCGATTACGAGCGCCTTAGGCAGGTTGCGCTTGGCGTCCTTCAGTTCGGAATTTATGCTGGTTGCAATTATCCAGCCTTCGTATGCAAAGGCCGTTGCGCAAACGGCGCTGAGCAGCAGGGAGCTTGTGCTTGCATCGCCGGGGAGAAGATCCTTTGCCGCGGCAAAGTTGTTCACCAGCATGTGCGTGGGGCTGACAAGGCCGACTATTATGCCAACAACAGCCATGAGCCCGAGAGGTATAAGCTTTATCACGGTGGTGGAAGTCTGAATCTTGCCGGCAAGCTTGGGGGAGATTGCGTTCACGAAGTACGCGCAGCACATATAGAACATCATAAGCGCAATGCACTCCGGCCCTATCACGCAGCCGCCTTCGGCCGCGGGGATTATGAGCGGGAAATCGGGCCAGCAGGACGTGATGAAAACGAGGGTATAGCGCGCGCTGAGCCAGCTGAGAACGCTGGTGAGCGTGGGGTAATAAATGGTGCTCATGAACCAGCCCACATAGTAGCCGTACTTGCCGCCTACCGTGGCCTCGGCATAGTCAACTATGCCGTTCACCTTAATGTATTTCTGCGCCATCATGGCGAACGCCAGTATGCACACCAGCATTATTACGCCGCCGATTATCCACGCCAGTATGCCCAGCGGAAGGTCGCCGTCGGTCTTTTGCAATATGGTCTGCGCCTTAAAGAATACGCCCGAGCCTATAACGATGCCTACTACCATACAGATAGCCGTAAATAGACCGTATTTTTTGCTCAGCTTCGACGTGGATTCCATGCCTGATACCTCCGATATTGTATAATTAAAAATTTATAAGTTGTCCGACAATAAGCTGCACATTTGACATCTTATCCGACAACTAATTATACAGATTATACATAGTCAATATGTCGATGTCAATATAAAGTTTACATTTACGCCGCAATATTATATATTATATACTTTAACCGGTGAAGGAATGTATGCATGGGGACTTTAACTCCCTCAGTCTATTCGCTAACGCTCATAGCCAGCTCCCTCAAGGAGGGAGCCTTTGGGATGTGCCTTACAAGCTTACATATAGCCTCCCTGTCGAGGGAGGTGGGTTTTGCGAAGCAAAAGCCGGAGGGAGTTAGCCTGCCCTGAAAGGGGAGGTGGATGCGAGCAAAGTGAGCAGACGGAGGGGTTGCATCGGGGCTGCTGTTATTTACGTCAACCCCTCAGTCTCGCCTACGGCTCGCCAGCTCCCCGTAAAGGGGAGCCTTTTGGATTGAGTTTATACTGCACCAAAAGGCGCCACCGCTTGCGGGGGAGCTGTCGGCGTAAGCCGACTGAGGGGGAACATCTCGTGCCATTTTGCATTTCCAAGCCGTTCCCCTTTCGTCACGGCTTACGCCGCGACACTTTCCCCGCCTGCGGGGACAGCTTTTGGTCAGAGATTGAACCATAAGAATGAGAGAGTACACAAAAAGGAGCGCCCCCACGCTCCTTTTTTAACTTTGCTATGCTTTTTAGCCCTTCACCGCGCCGGCTGCAACGCCCTTTATTATGTGCCTCTGGCAGGTGAGATAGAATATGATTATAGGCACAATGCTCAGCAGTATCAGCGCCATTGTAACGCCTAAATCCACCGCGCCGTAGCTGCCCTTTTGATACTGTATCAATATGGGTATGGTCATGTACTTCGTGCGGTCAAGCACCAGATACGGCAGCAGATAGTCGTTCCATATCCACATTATTTCAAGCACGCCAACGCTTATCAGCGTGGGCTTGAGCATGGGCAGCACCACCATGAAGAACGTGCGGAACGGGCCGCAGCCGTCTATGGCCGCCGCTTCCTCTATTTCCACCGGCAATGACTTTACGAACCCCGCGAACATGAATACCGCAAGCCCCGCGCCGAAGCCAAGGTAAATTATGGGTATTGTCCAAGGGGTGTTAAGGCCAACAGTCTCAAGCGAGTGGCTCAGGAAGCTGTAATACGGTATATGCACGCTGTCCGCCGTTTTGGCAAGCGTGAACATGACCATTTGGAACGGCACAACCATCGAAAACACGCACATGAGATACACCAGCTTGCAGAAGCGGCTGTTCACGCGGGTTATGTACCACGCGGCCATGGACGTGCAGATGAGTATGAGCGCGGTTGAGAATATGGTTATAACAAGGCTGTAGCCAACCGCCTTAAAGAAGGGGTAGTTGCCGTAATTCATGCCCTTGATGTAGTTATCAAGCCCAACGTAGGATTCCTCGGTTGGCAGGGCAAACGTTTCCGTATTTATGTATGCGTTTGCCTTGAAGGAGTTGATAAGCACGGTAACTATCGGCAGAATGTATATTATGCTTATTACCGCGAACAGTATGGTAAGGAACGTTTTGCTCTTTTTACTGTTTCTGAATACGGAGCTGTTCATTACTGCTGCACCTCCTTTTTGCGCGTTGCGTTAAGCTGAATAAGCCCAAGCGCGGCAACCAGCAGGAAGAATATTACCGCCTTCGCCTGGCCCACGCCGCGGGAATTGGAGTTTTGATAGAATGTATTGTATATGTTCAGCGCCAGCATTTCCGTGGTCTTTATCACGTTGCCGTCGGCAAGGAACTCAAAGGGCTGACCGCCGTTGAGCGCCATGTTCTGGTCAAACAGCTTGAAGCCGTTCGTAAGGGAAAGGAACGTGCATATTGTTATGGACGGCATAACGCAGGGTATGGTGACGTGGAAAAGCGTCTGCCAGCCGTTTGCGCCGTCTATCTTCGCGGCCTCTATCAGCTCCTCCGGCACGCTTTGCAGCCCAGCGATGTATATTATCATCATGTAGCCTATCTGCTGCCAGCACATAAGTATTATCAAGCCCCAGAAGCCAAGCGTGCTGTCCAGCAGAATGCTGGTGCCGTAGCGGCTTAGTATGCCGTCGAATATCATGGACCAAATATAGCCCAGTACTATGCCGCCGATAAGATTGGGCATAAAGAACACGGTGCGGAATATGTTTGAACCTTTTATGCCGCGGGTAAGCGCATAGGCCACAGCGAAAGCAATAACGTTTATCAGTACAAGCGACACTATTGCGAACAGCGCCGTAAACCAAAACGAGTGCATAAAGGAGGAATCGCTCAGGGCCTTTATATAGTTATCAAGGCCAACGAATTTTGCGTTGCTGGTGGTTTTGAAATTGCAGAAGGAAAGGTATATGCCCTTTATGAACGGGTATACGAATCCGATTGCAAACGCGGCCACGGTAGGCAGCAAAAACAGCGGGAACCATTTGCGTATGGTGCCGCTGAGCATATTGCCGTTCACGGCCAGACTGTGCCGCTTTTTCGGCTTTTTTTGTTCCATACAGACCTCCTTTATATTAAGCGAAATAAGGCGAGCCGCCTTATTTTTGATTATACATAATTTTGTGCGCTTTTTCCAGTCCTCAGCCGAAGAAGTGAAATTTTCCTCCGGTTCAGGACTGGGCGGGCAAATGCCCGCCCAGAAAGAAGTTGATATGGATTAGATTACTGATTCTGATACTGTACGGCCCAGCCGTTGACGTAGGCGTTTACCAGATCGTCCCAGGAGCCGGTGCCGGCGGAGTACTGGGTCAGAGCGGCAACGATGCCGTCACGCCAGGTTTCCACGTTGGGGGTGTAAGTGAAGTCCCAAGTTACGGTGTAGTTGCCGGCGGCAGCGTAATCCGCAGCGGCCTTGCAGAACACGTTCTCGGGCTCGGCAGCGCTCTTGAACGGGCAGGGGCCGAACTCGTCAGCCATCATCTTGGTGCCGCTCTCGCTGGTTACTACCCAGTACATGAAGTCCAGAGTAGCCTGGATATCATCCTCGCTGGCCTTGCTGTTGACGGCCCAGCAGTTTTCGGTGCCGGAGCACAGGCCGGCCTTTTCTTCACCCTCTACACCGCAGTAGATGGGGATCATGGTCAGATCGTCCTTGTTCATGCCAAGGTCGTTTACAAGCGTGTTGTATTCCCAGGAACCGTTCTGGAAGAACACGGCCTTACCCTGAGCAAATTCAGCCTCGGAATCGCCGGCGGTCTTGCTGGGCAGATCGCTGGGCGCGCAGGTGCTGTTGTTGATGTAAAGATCCCAGATGTTCTTGAAGTTGTCAAGATACTTGCCGGTAACGGTGGCGGGCTGGGAGGTTACGTTGTCGTCACGGAACTCATAGAACAGGGGCAGGTTGGTCAGATGGCCGCTGAAGCGCCAAGAGGAGGAGCTGTCCAGACCTGCGCTGGAGAACGCGGAGAAGCCGAGTTCGTCCTTGCGGGCGGTGATGTCTTCAACAACAGCCTTAAGAGTTTCAAAGTTGGTGATCTCGCTTACCTGATGGCCGGCTTTTTCAAGCAGGGCCTTGTTGACTATAAGGCCATAGGACTCATAGCAATAAGCGATGCAGTAAACTTCGCCGTTCTCGCCGAAGAGGTTGAAGTCATCGGTGTTCATTTCCTTATAAACATCGGTGTCCTTCAGATCCAGGCAATAGTCGCCCCAAGTGGCAAGGCTTGCTTCGTTGCCGCACTGGAACAGGGTAGGCATGCTGCTCTTGTCCATTTCGGCGGTGAGGGTCTCCTCATAGGTGCCGCTGGCAGCGGTAACAACCTGCACGGGTACGCCGGTCAGCTCGGTGTATTCCTTAGCCAGCGCCTGCCAGGCCGCATCGGCCTCGGGCTTGAAGTTGAGGTAATACACGGAGCCCTTCGCCTCGGCGGGTTCGGTGGAGTCCACAGGAGCCGCGGTCGGCTCGGTGGTGGCGGGCACGGCGCTCGTCGCGGGAGCCTGAGTGGGCTCAACGTTAGCGTTGTCATTCGCCTGGCAGCCTACCACGGACAGAACCATGGCCAGCATCAATACGATAGCCAGAACCTTCTTCATTGTAGTTTCCTCCTAAAATAAATTTGTTCTTATTTATGCTAAAGCGCGTTTTGCGCCTTATGCCGTGTTTAACTTATATGCTTTACGCTCGCGCCCTGTATCAGCTCCGTCTCAAGCTGAATGTGCTTCGGTGCGCAGTCCGTATCCATGCTTTCAAGCAGCAATTCAACGCTCTTGTCCGCAAGCTCCTGCTGCGGCTGGCGCATGGTGGCAAGCGCGGGGTGATAATACTGCGCAAGCTCAATTCCATCGTATCCTATCACCGATACGTCCTCCGGCACCCTTTTGCCGGAATCCATAAGCGCCCTTGCCGCGCCTATGGCCATTGTGTCCGACATGGCGAATATCGCCGTGTAATCCGGGCCTGTGTACTCCTTTATCCTTTCATATGCGCAGGAGAAGGAGAACGGTGAAACAAGTACGCGGCTGCTTTCAAGCGTTTTGCCGTGCTCCTTAAAGCTGTCCAGCACGCCCAAATACCTTTGATGCGCCATGTTGCAGCCCTGCGTTTCGCCGCTGAGAATCACCATGTTCTCGTGCCCGCAGTCGAAAAGGTAATCAATCGCTTTCTTCGCGCCCTGCCTATCGTCCACGCTCACGCTTGATACGTTGGGCGCGTAGCCTTCCGCCGCATTAACGGTTGAGTATACGCAGGGGATGGGCAGACGGCTGAGCATTGCGCCGTTATCCGTATGGCATCCGCCCATGAATATTATCCCGCGCACCTTGCGCTCCGCGTACACGCGCAGTGCCGCCGCGGCTTCGTCATCGTTTTCGTCTATATAATGGGGCAAAAACCTGAGCCCCGCGGCCTCTATCCGCTTTTGCAGCAGCTCAAGTATGCCGGAGAAGAAAAGGTTGTTCCGCCCGCGCACTATTACCGCAACGCAGTCGGTGGAAAGCTGCTTCAGGTGCTTTGCGTTGCTGTTCGGCTCGTAGCCGTAACGCTCTATCACTTCCATAACGCGCCCGCGGGTATCCTCGTTCACGTCCGGCCGCTTGTTCAGCACGCGCGATACGGTGCTGACACCCACGCCTGAAAGCCGGGCTATCTCCTTTATCGTCATGCGCGCTACCATACTTTACATCTCTCTTCCGTGCTTACTGCTCTTCAACCAGTGGAACCGTACCCGGCAACGTTTCCGGTATCGTTTCCGGATTTAATTTTAGCAGTGGTTAAAATTATTGTCAATATATAATCGCATTATTTTTGGCAAAATTTTAGCGGGGGAGGGATTGTTTTTTTGTGTGAGTGCGGATAGTGGCTTTGCTGTTTAACTCAACCCCTCAGTCACGGCTTGCGCCGTGCCAGCTCCCCGTGCGGGGAGCCTTTTGGGTGCTACCACTATCCAAAAGCTGTCCCCGCGTGCGGGGAAAGTGTCGCGGCATAGCCGTGACGAAAGGGGAATGGCTTAAAGATGCCAAGTGCCGCGAGATGTTCCCCCTCAGTCTGTTCACTGTCGTTCACATACAGCTCCCCCATAAATGGTGGCGCCTTTTGGCGTTCCTTACAAACTCTCATATTAAGCCTCCCTCATTGAGGTTCGGAGTTGAGCGCGTCCTGTGGACGAGTAAGCGAAACGGAGAACGGGCAGGAACAGGGAGAATTACGAACGGCAGTGAGTAAGGCGACCTTGTTCCAACCAGAGTGGCCCTGCGTAGCAGGGGAGGTGGCTTTTGCGAAGCAAAAGCCGGAGGGAGTTAGCCTGCCCTGAAAGGGGAGGTGGACATGAGTGTTAGCGAATGGACGGAGGGGTTGAAAAAGAAAGAGGCTTCACTTATTTACGTCAACCCATCAGTCACGGCTTGCGCCGTGCCAGCTCCCAGTGCGGGGAACCTTTTGGCGTTCCTTATAAGCTTTTGGCATAAACAAGGGGACGCTCTGCGTCCCCACATCTTCACAATCTCCCACGATCACCCGCCGATAGGCGGATTTCACATGGCGGAGCCATATTTCACATTGCGTAAGCAATATTTCACTGCGCATGGGCGCAATTTCACCGCGCGCGTAAGCCCGCTACTTTCCCGTTTGCGTGCGGTACATGTCCGCATATTTGCCGTTCAGGCGCATCAGCTCATCGTGCGTGCCCCGCTCGGCTATGCGGCCGTTTTCGATGAGTATTATCACGTCCGAATCGCGGACGGTGGAAAGCCGGTGCGCTATTATGAAGGACGTTCTGCCGCTGCAAAGCTTCAGCATTGCGCGGCGTATCTTTTGCTCCGTTACGGTATCGACCGAGCTTGTGGCCTCGTCCAGTATCAATATGGGCGCGTTTGTAAGCACCGCGCGCGCTATCGTCATAAGCTGCCTTTCACCCTGCGAAAGCTCCGCGCCGCCCTGCTCAAGCACGGTATCGTAGCCGTTCGGCAGGCGCTCTATGAACGCATCCGCGCCGCACATTTCTGCCGCCGCGCGAACGTCGTCCGTCGATGCGTCCGCATGGCCGTAGGCTATGTTGTCCTTTACCGATTGGGCGAACAGCGCCGTATCCTGAAGCACAACGCCGAACGCGCGCCGTAAATCATGCAGCCTGTAATCCCGTATGTCGTGCCCGTCAAGGAGTATTCTGCCGGAGGTAACGTCATAAAAGCGGGTGAGCAGGCTTATTATCGTGGTTTTGCCGGAACCCGTGGGGCCGACTATCGCAACGCGCGTGCCCGCGGGAATTTTGAGCGAGATGCCGCCTAGCACCTGCTTGCCGGCGCCGTAGGCAAAGCACACGTTGTCGAACTCTATTTCGCCCTCTACGCGCTCAAGGGGCAGCGCATCATCTGCATCCTTTGGCTCGCTTTGTTCATCCAGCATTTCGAACATGCGCTCCGCGCCGGCAACGGCGGTTTGGAAGCTGTTATATATGTTTGCAACCTCCATAAACGGGCGCGTAAACTGGCGCACATACAGAAGAAAGCTTGTTATCATGCCTATATCCGTTATGCTGCCGCGAAGATATATAAGCGCGCTGAAAACGGAAACGGAAAGATAGCAAAGGTTGTTTATAACGTTTGTAATGGGCATAAGGCAGCCGGAATATACCAGCGCCTTTATGGATACGGCGCAGAGCTTTTCGTTCTTCCGATCAAAATCGGCCTGCGCCTGTTCCTCGCGGCAGAATGCCTTAACAACGCTCAGGCCGGATATGCTTTCCTCTATCTGCCCGTTAAGTATGCCAAGATCGCGCTGCCGTTCCTTAAAAAGCTTTTTTGTGCGATTGGTTACCACCTTTGTAAGCAGCGTTATCAGCCCAACGCCCGCAAAGGCGATAAGCGTAAGCAGCGGGCTTGTGAGCATCATCATTACAAAAACGCCTATCACCGTGAAGCAATGCATAAGCAGCTGCGTAAGCGAATTGGATATGGTGGTGCTTATGTTGTCCACGTCGTTTGTAAGGCGGCTCATCAGCTCGCCATGCTGACGCATATCGAAAAAGCTGAGCGGCAGTTCGCGTATTTTATCGAACAATGTCCGCCTTAGGTGATCTATTATGCGCGGGGAAACGGAAGCCATTATGTATTTTTCAAGGAACTTCATAAGCCAATCGAAAACATACATGGCTATGAGCGCGATAAGCGCGCCCGTAACCGCGCTGCCTTCGCTTATCTCCGTTACGGCGCGGCCGGTTATGAGCGGGGATATAACCGCCGCAACGCTGCTGAGCGCGGACAGCATCAATATAAGCCCCATGCCGCGGCTTTTTTTGCGCACAAGCTGCCAAAGGCGCATAAGCGTGCCGCGCATATCCTTGGGCTTTACTACCACAAGGCCCTTGCTGGGGCGGGCGATGCCGCTCAAATTGGACGGCGGCGGCGTTGCTCCGTTAGTTGCCATCGGCTTCACCCCCTATCTGAGAAGCGTATATTTCGCGGTAAAGCGGGCAAATGCGCATCAGCTCATCGTGCGTGCCAAGGCCGCGCATAAGCCCGTTTTCAAGGCAAAGTATCCTGTCCGCCTTCATAACGGTTGAAATCCGCTGGCTTATCAAAAGCACGCTCATGCCCCGCGCGGTTTCGCGTATGCCGCTTAGCACGCGCGCTTCCGTATCGGCGTCAAGCGCGCTTGTGCAGTCGTCCAGTATAAGTATCTTGGGCGTGCGTATAAGCGCCCTTGCAAGGGAAAGCCGCTGCTTCTGCCCGCCGGAAAGGTTCACGCCGCCCTGACCCAATATTGAATCATAGCCGTTTGGCGTATTCTTTATGAACTCATCCGCGCGGGCCGTGCGGCAGGCGGAGTCAAGCTCGGCTTGTGTTGCGTCGCTTTTGCCCCAAAGGAGATTATCGCGTATGGTGCCGCTGAAAAGCAGTGCCTTCTGCGGCACAACGGCTACCGCCGCGCGCAGCGTATGCTCGTCCATGCTGTTCACATTGCAGTCGTCTATATATACCGCGCCCTCCGTAGCATCGTAAAAGCGGGGGATAAGGTTTATAAGCGTTGTTTTGCCCGCACCCGTGGGGCCGATTATGCCGAGCGTTTCGCCCGCGCGCACGGTCAGGCTTATGCCGCTTAGTGAATCCTTTGCGCTTATGGCATAGGCAAAGGAAACGTTATCGAATTTTATGTTGCCGCGTATTTCGGGCGAAAGCGGGCTTTCCGCGCGCGGCTGGGCGGGCTTTTCGTCAAAAACCTCCTGTATGCGGGCGGAGGACGCCATTGCGCGCACGGCAACGTTTATAACGTTGGCAATTCTTGTAAGGGCGAAAAGCACCTGCGTCATATAATTTACCGATGCCATAAGCTTGCCGATCTCGCCGGCGTTCTGGCTGCGGGAAATATACAAAAGCACAACTATGCCCATGTTCACCGCCAAATTGATAAGCGGATTAAAAAGCGCGTTTGCGTGCAGGGCGCTTGCGTTGGCGGCGGCAAGCTCCCCGCTTGCGGCGTTGAACTTCTTTTCCTCCGCTTCTTCGGCATTGAACGCCTTTACCACCCTTACGGAGGAAAGGAACTCCCGCGCGGCGGCGTTGAGCGCATCCAGCTTTTTCTGCACCCGCCCAAAGCGCGGATAGCCGATTTTCACGTTGCCCAGTATAAGGAAGCCCACAATTATGAGTATAATTATCAGCACGGGCGCCTGCCGCGGCGTTTGCATTATTATCAGCGCCACCGCGCCTATGCAGGTTATGGGAGCCTTGACCATCATGCGCATCATGCTGTTTATGAATTCCTGAATCTGCGTAACGTCGTTGGTTATGCGGGTTATTATGCCCGCTGGCTGCAAAACGTCTATATTTTCAAGGGAGAGCCGCTGCACGCTTCGGTACATATCGCGCCTTAGCTCAAGCGCAACGGTTTGGCTGGTGCGCACGGAAAAATAGTTGCGCATAAGCGCGCCGGCCGCGCCAACGGCGGCAATGCAGAGCATTATAAGCCCGTAATGCAGAATTCGGTCAACGTCCGCATTCTTTATGCCCCTATCCACAATATAGGACATGAACGTGGGCTGCAAAAGATCCGCCGCCGCTTCCAGCGTTAAAAACATTGTGGAGAGCAAAAATGAGACCCAATGGCGTTTTATGTATTCGAATATCAGCTTCATGTTATGCGTTCGCCCTGCTTTTCTTGGGATAGCGGGCGGAATAGTCCGCCGTAAGCTTTTCAAGCAGCTTCAAAAGCTCCTCCTGTTCGGTTTCGTTAAGGTTGCTCATCAGCTCATGTCGCACCTTGTCCCGCTTGGCATAGGCTTCCTGCGCGGCGACGCGGCCATTTTCCGTAAGCGATATGTTTATGGTACGGCGGTCCTTATCGTTGGCGGTGCGCTGTATAAGCCCCGCCGCTTCAAGCTTTGCAAGCACCTCACTTGCGGAGCCGGGCTGAATGTCCAGCCGCTCGGTAAGGGCGGACTGGGTTATTACATCGCCGCTTTTCAGCAGCACCGTAAGCACGCGCCGCTGGCTGCCGCGCCCGTCGTAGGTATCCCTGAGCACGCGGCTTATTTTCCAAAAGTTGGAAACAAGCTTGCCCACGGTGTCCTTTTCATTATATGAATACATGAGTGCGCTCCTTTGTATAATTGTTAGGTACCTTGGCATTTTGCACCCTTTGACGGAATTTGTCAAGGTACCTAAACAATATTCCCTGTTGTGCGGACGCGGCGCGGGCAATATAATAAAGGAAAGAAAATCTGCGGAGGATGCTATGCATATAGAGCAATTCGTTATGGCATATGAGGTGGAGCAGGATAGGCTCCGCGCGCTGGTGCCGCACGGGTTCAAATCGCTCAGGCCCGTGCTCAGGATAAACGCGGAAATACGCGGCGGCACGCCATACGTTGAGTTCAACACCGCCGTGGAGGCGCAGGACGGCACACGCGGCTGGATAAACATAGGCGCATGGGTGGATGGGAGCTTCACACGGGAGGGCGAAACCGTTGCGTTTGAAACGGACATGCTGCGCATAAGCTTCACGGGAGTCGGCATACAGGGCGGCTGCCCTGCGGAAAAGGACAGCGCCGGCTGCTATTATCCGCGCGCGCTTGATTATGTGCTGTGCCCTGCGGAAAGGATAGACTCTCCCAAGGAATTCTGCGACTGCACATTTAATTGGCTTACAAAGACCGGCACAAGCGGCCAAAGCTCGGGCAAATCAGTGCCCGTGTTCCCTACGGAGCAGCAGGTGCTTTACCCGCGGCAGATGTTCTCCGTGACCAACGCCGCCGCAATACCCTGTAAGCAGGTCGTGGGGGCATATAAGGTGGAGTTTGAGAGGGGGCAGCCATAACGCATACATGAATAACGATACGGAATTATTGAAAAAACGCTTTGCGGAGCTTGCCCGCCGCGCGGACGGGCGCGGCTGCTTGCTGTACAGCGGGTTTCTTTCGCTGAACGAGCAATCCGCCCTTGCGTCCGTGGCCCGCACGTTGCCCGCGCCGTATTCGCTTTACGGCGGGGCGGAGGGGTGCGAACGGCGCATGGCGCGCTTTGGCTACGCGGAGGGGGACGACACGGAAGGCTACCCGATAGACATAATAGAAATTGCGCCAAAGAGCGAGAAGTTCGCGTCCGACCTTACCCACCGCGACTTCCTGGGCGCGCTTATGCACACGGGCGTTGAGCGCGAAAAGATAGGCGACATAATAGTGCGCGGCAAGCATGCCTATGCATTTGTTGAAGCGTCGCTTGCGCCGTACTTTGCGGATACGCTTGAAACCGTGGGGCGGACGAGCGTTGTCTGCCGCGCGGGCGCGGTTGTGCCGCAAGGTGAGCTTTTCCGTGCGGAGGAGAGCATTGTGCGCGTATCAAGCCTTCGCCTTGATGCATTGATCGCGCAGGCGTTCCGCCTTTCCCGCGCCGACGCGGCGGAGCTTTTCACGGCGGAGCGCGTGTTCGTGAACGGCGCGCTTGCAAAGGGCCCTTCCGCTGCGCCAAAAGAGGGGGACATAATCTCCGCCCGCGGGTTCGGAAGGTTTATATTCTCCGCCATATCGGGCCAAAGCAAAAAGGGCAAGCTGGTGGTGGAGATAAAAAGGTATGTGTAATGATTTGATAAAGGGAGGCACAGCGCATGGACACGAACGCATATGAAAGGCCGCTTATACTGGCGCCGGTCGGCGGGGCGGAGCAGCTAAAGGCAGCCCTGCGCACGGGCGCGGACGCGGTGTATCTTGGGGCGAAGGGCTTCAACGCGCGGCGCAACGCGGAAAACTTTGCCGAAGCAAGCCTTGACGAGGCCATTGCGCAGTGCCACGAGCGCGGGGTGAAGGTGTTTGTAACGCTGAACACGCTCGTTACGGACGATGAGTTCGCGGCATTGACCGCGGAGCTTGACGATATTGCCAAAGCGCAGGCGGATGCGGTGATAGTGCAGGACATGGGCGTTATGTCCCTTATCCGCGCGCGGTATCCTAAGCTGCCGCTCTATGCCTCCACGCAGACAACCGTGCATAATGCCGAAGGCGCGGTGCTGCTCGATAAGCTTGGCTTTAAGCAGGTGGTGCTTGCGCGGGAGCTTTCAGCAAAAGAGATACGTGCAATTCAGGCTGCGTCGCCCATACAGATTGAATGCTTTGTGCATGGGGCGCACTGCATGTGCATGAGCGGGGCGTGCTATCTTAGCGCAATGCTCGGCGGGCGCAGCGGCAACCGCGGCCTTTGCGCGCAGCCGTGCAGGCTGAATTTTAAGCTGGGGAAAAAGGAACGCGCGCTTTCGCTGAAGGATATGTGCCTTATAGGCCACATGGAGGAGCTGATGCAAAGCGGCATACACGCGCTTAAAATAGAAGGGCGCATGAAGCGGCCCGAATACGTAGCCGCTGCCGTTACCGCCTGCCGCCAGGCAGAAAACGGCGAAAAGCCGGATATAGAAACGCTGAAGGCCGTGTTTTCGCGAAGCGGCTTTACCGATGGATATTACACAGGCCGCCGCACGGCGGATATGTTCGGCGCGCGCAGCAAGGAGGACGTTATGTCCGCCTCCGCCGTGCTGCCCAAGCTTGCCGCGCTTTATGCCTCCGAGCCGCAGACCGTTCCGCTTTACGCAAGATTAAGCGTACACATAGGGCAGGAAGCGGAGCTGTTCATGACGGACGGCACATTCAGCGTAACTGCACACGGCCCCGCGGCGGAGCGGGCCAAAACGCAGCCTATTACCGAAGCATCCGCGCTGAAGGCGATAGGCCAAACCGGCGGCACGCCGTACTACATTGACCATGCCGAATTTGATATGGATGCTGACGCAATACTGCCCGTATCCGCGCTCAAGGCCATGCGCCGCGAAGCGATAGCAGACATAGCCGCCCAGCGCACCGCAAGGGAACCATATAAAAACACGGAAGCGATCCTGCCCGTGCCCTGCCCGCATACCGCAGCAGAAAGAATAGCACTGCGGCTGAGATTCGATAGCTTTGCGCAGCTGTTCGATCACCCCGCTGCGGAGGCGATAATACTCGGCGTGGATGAAATAATTGCGCACGAGGAACTGATAGACCGCTTCGGCGAAAGGCTTTTTGCCGAGCTGCCCGCGCTCTGCTTCCCGGAGGACATGCCAAGGCTTAGGGAAAAGCTTATTCGGCTGCAAAATGCCGGCCTTCGCCACGTTACGGCGGACAATTTGGGCACGGTGCAGCTTGGGCTTGAGATGGGCTTTAGCGTGCATGGGGACAGCTCGCTGAACATATTGAACAGCCATTCGCTTGAGCTTTTTGAATCGCTGGGCCTTGCGGACGCAACGGTTTCGTTTGAACTGAAAATGAACCTTATACGCAGGCTTGGCGGCAATATGCGCCGCGGCATAATAGGCTACGGCTATCTTGCGCTGATGAAAATGCGCGCCTGCCCCGCCAAAGGCGAAAACGGCTGCGGCGGCTGCACGGGCAAAAACGTGCTTATAGACGAAAAGAAGGAGCGGTTCACAATGCTGTGCCGCAATAAAAAATATACGGAGCTTCTCAACAGCGTGCCGCTTTACGTTGGGGATAAGTCCTACGGCGGCGTGGATTTCATAACGCTTCGCTTTACCACCGAGCCGCGGGAGGAGGCCATGCGCATATGCGACATGTTCGCAAACGGGCAGGCGCCCGATTTCCGCAGAACCGGCGGGCTGTATTACAGGGATCTTCTGTAAATTTATATGCTTGCATTTGCGCGGCAGCTGCTATATAATAACCGCGGTTAAATAACGCTAACTTGATGTGGAGGTGCGGCAAAGGCGCGCTACCAAAGCATACTGGCAAATGTGAACGAATTTGACCGCGACGACAGATTCCTTGTGAATATACTCAGCGGCGCAATGCTTGCGGCGGTATATATTGGCCTTTAATGCACAGGCCAAGCTGAAGCAGAGCGCCGAAAGGAGCCGCACGCGCACGCCCAATCCGTATTCCCGGGTATTTGACTACACGCCAGGCCCCGACATAAACAGCTACACCGCAACGTTTTACACCTGCGGATTGTGCCATCTGCTCAAAAGCCTCGGCATAGCTGAGGGAGTTTCTACATCCTCAAATCCTTCCCCCTTAGCGTTATCGCCGCATACTCGCGGGAGGCGAACAGGCGGGAGAATATGCGCTCGCCGTATTGGGTGAAAAGCTCGTTCTTTGTAAGGTTTGTGGCTATTACCGTGGCCTTGCCGGCAAACTGACGCTCGTTTATGGCGGCGAAAAGCGTCTCTATCGTAACGCCCGGTATCATCGGCTCCGTGCCGAGGTCGTCCAGCAGCAGCAGCTCCGCCCCCGTCAGCTCCGGCCCGGCCTCGTGCCGGCGTACCGCGCGCAGCGCCGCGTCTATCAAATTATATGCCGTGTATTTTTTCACGCTGTAGCCGCGCCGTATCGCCTCGCGCCCTATGCTGTCCATAAGGAAGGTTTTGCCAAGGCCCGTTTCGCCCATGAGCAGCAGCCCCTTCGCCCCGCCTATTTCAAGATTCTCGGCGTATTGGGCGCAGATCTCCGCCGCGCGGCGTGTGCGCTTTAATTGCTCGGGGTCTTTGAATATGTTTTCGTTAAAGCGGTCAAAGCCCGCGTTTTCGCTTATGCCGGAGGATGAATATTTCCGCCCCGCCAGCTTCAGCCGTGCGCACGGGCAAAGCTCCCCGTTTTCAAGGTAGCCCGTGTCGGAGCATTTTTCGCAGGCGTAGCGCGGCAGAAGATCATCCGTTGTCATGCCACGCTCGCTCAGCATCCGCGCCCGCTCCGCGTAAAGCGCGGCAAGCTTTTCCGCCGTATCTCTTCTTACTTGGTCGCGGTTTTCGGCCTTTATCAGCTCCAGCCCCCTGTTGAAGGATACCTGCCTTATCTCCTCGTCAATCTGCCTCAGTTTCGGCATGGCGGTATATGCGGCGTGCTTGCGCTGCGCGGCCTCTGCCTCGGCGCGGGCGCGGCTTGTGTCGTATTGCTTTTTTATGTCCTGCGGCAGCATGTCCTTCTCCTTTTTCGGGATAGATATGCTTAATTATAATCCGCATTCACCCGGCGGGCAAGGCCGTTTTATTCGGCTTCGCTCTCGTTCTGCGCTTTTGTCAGCATTCCCTTTAGCCGCTTTGGCACGGGCAGGCCCAGCTCCGCCGCGTTTTCCATTATGCTTATGGCCTCGTTCGCCGTGTAAAACAGTATCACCGCCGCGCGTATGGCCTGATTCGCCGCGGGTATCACCCTGTCCGCAATGCCGGCAACGGCTACCAGCGCGAATATAAGCGCCTTTTTCATAAGCCCCTTGAAGCCAACGCTGCTGTTAAGCTTCCCGTTTACCGCCGCGCATATAACGCCCGTAACGTAGTCTATCGCTACAAGCGCTATCAGCGCCGTTATCAGCGCATCCCACGGTCCCCAAAGGTACGCCGCCGCGCCGCCTATTGCCGCAGCCGCACTCTTTATCCACATTGCTATTTTATCGCCCATTTCGTTCCTCATTTTTTCTTTCTCCTTTATGCATATTCTATATATTTTGCGCTCATGTATCCCGTGAGCAGCTTTCCCTTGCAGCATATTGCAATCCTGTGCCAGTCGTTTTGCTCCGGCAGTGCAAGTAGCCTATCCCCCCTGTGCGCGGTCGCAAGAATCGGG
>OGXX01001680.1_pt1 | contig 21844 bp, 18 predicted proteins | sample 1576301 | NCBI WGS metagenome assembly OGXX01 (sample SAMEA3541469, study PRJEB24748) | human gut metagenome | biome: human gut; feature: human-associated habitat; material: faeces | place: China | collected 2012
ATTGTAGGGACATCCCTTGCGGCTGTCCGATATCGGCGCAGCCGATACGAAGCCGCGATAACTCAAGTCGCTGAATATCAGATAATTTTTTGTGCGCTGTCGGCATAGTTTGTTATATTTATTTACTTCAATATTTTAATTTATCGCAAAAAACAACAGCCGTGATTCTCAACGAACCACGGCTGCTGATATTTAATTTTGCTTACAGTGTCTCAAATCTCTTTACGCCTTTGCGCTTGAGCCTTGCAAATGATATCGCGGTTATTATTGCTATTACTGCTGTCGCGATCATCAGCGCGAACACATTCGGCAGCACCTGCACAGCGAACAGATAGACCGCGACGAGCACGATGATATACGCCCAGCCGAGGCACATCGCGAGCATGATGCCGAGACTCTGCTTGACCGCTCCGCTCTCACTGCTCCAGGTGAGATTAGGCATCCTGATGTTCACTCTGAGCCCCGAAACGGCGCACAGAAGCGTGAATATCTGCGGCAGTATAATCATGACTGCCGCGGTGAGAAGCTCCGGCTTGAGGGCAATACAGAAGCATATGCTGCATATCAGCGCGGGGACGGCGGTGAAGAGCATGTGGAGCTTCAGCTTTGCCTCGAGAATCTGCCACGAGGTGACGGGGAGCGAGCGGGCTATCCAGAGACTCTTGCCCTCGAGGGATATCGCGGGCGCGGTGAGTATATTCATCGAAGAGAGCAGGCATAAAAGTAAGCACGCAAAAGTCGGGGCGTATTCCAGCAAATCCTCATCCATTCGGGTGACAACGCCGATAAACCAGTCACTTTTTATCAGCGAGAAAACAGCGACGGCTATCATAAACAGCGCCCCGAGCGAGCAGTTGAGCATATAAGACGGGCTCGAGAGGAAGTGGTTTATCTCGCGGCGCAGAAGCGCGCGGTCGGTGCCCTGCTGCTTGACCGTCTTTTCTTTGTAGACTGTCTTTGCGGTCTTTCCGCTGCTCGTGACGAGTTTTAAGAATGTGCGCGACATTATGAGCCATGTCGCGGCGAGCAAGGCGAGAATGATGAGCGAAATTATAATTGTCGGGAGAACATCGCCCGCGAACGCCTTGCCGAAAATATAGAGCGGATAGGCGGACATGCGCACCTTTGCGGCAACAGCCGCGCTGTTCGCAACGATGCCGGTGATTATCTCGTTCGCCCTGAAGTAGACATAATAGTAGCCGCCGAGGAACGCTATTGACACTATAACTGTTATAATGCTCTTGTTTTTTAATTTGACTGCGATTTTTGCAACGACCCAGCCGAGTATGCACGACAGTATAAGAACGAGAACAGTCACCATAACGGCCATTATAACGGCTGTTATGCCGGATATTCCGGGGTGCGCGGTTATGAAATACACGCCGACGGCGGGGATTACCACAACGCCCGAATACATCAGCCCCATGAGATAGACTCCGATGAGGCGCGCCGCCATAATATCGCGCACGGGAATGGGCATCGAGAGCAGAAGGTCGTTGTCCTTTGCATCATAGAGGCTTGAATATGTGTTGAACACGCTGCCGAAAACGCCGAAAAGCGCGGCAGTAGCGCCCATAATAGCAAAATAGAGCCAGCTCATGCCGTAGGTTATCAGCGGGCGCATCGAATATGACATATAGCAGAACATTCCGCCGATGGCAAAAATCATGAGCAATATGAACAGCACTATCGAGAACGTCGCCGAGCGTGCAGACTTGCCCTTGCCCGTCTTGCGGTCAACGAAGAAACTTTTATTGAGTTCGAGAAGCTGTTTTTTTATCAGTGTTTTCAGCATTCTTCTCCCTCCAGTTCGAGGAACACGTTCTCAAGGCTGGAGTCGCCCTTGACCTCTTCCATTGTGCCGGAGCGAATGAGCTTTCCGCTTTTTATTATCGCAACCTTGTCGCAGAGCTTTTCGGCAACTTCGAGCACATGGGTCGAGAAGAATATTGCGCCGCCGGAGTTGCAGACCTCGCGCATCATGCCTTTTAACAGATGCGATGCGGCGGGATCGAGACCGACGAAAGGCTCGTCCATGATAATTAACTTGGGCTCGTGGATCCACGCGGAGATTATCGCGAGCTTCTGCTTCATGCCGTGAGAATACGCCGAGATAGGCTGCGCGAGGTCAGCAGTCAGCCCGAACATATCGGCATATTTATGTATGCGCTCGCGGCGGTCGTCAGCGCTGACGCCGAAAATATCCGCGATGAAGTTCAGATATTTTATTCCCGTCATGTATTCGTAGAGGTCGGGGTTATCGGGAATATAGGCTATGATTTTTTTGCAGGCGAGCGGGTCATCTTTTATCGAGATGCTGTTTATTGTTATCTCGCCCTCGTCGAACTGCAGAATGCCGACAACGGATTTGAGCGTTGTGGTCTTACCCGCGCCGTTGTGGCCGATGAAGCCGTATATCTCGCCGGGCGCGATATGCAGCGTCAGGTTGTCAACAGCCTTTTTTTCGCCGTAGGTTTTGGTCAGATTTTTGATGTTAAGCATAATGTCTCCTTTTGGCCCGCCGTGGCGGACAGATATCTTTTCCCTTTTCTATATTAGTATATTTTACACTGTCGGTCAATCCGGCGGTATTTTATTTTACGAACTCTTCACAAATTGCCGCGAATTTCTTTTCGCTCGGTATCTCGTGCGTTATGAACTTCCCGTTATAGAACAACGAAAATGCGGTGTAGGCGCAGGGCGCGTTTTGAGCCTGCTCGCGCGAGGAGATATGCACGGCTTTCAGCGGCAGATTCATATTATTTGCTATATTCTCAATTATCGGAACATATTTTGCCGTAAACGGACACTGGCTTGTATAAAATATCTCGAACCCGCTGCCGTTAGTCTGAGCGCTCTTTGCCTGCTCGCGAAAGCGCGGAGCGGGCACGGACGGGTCAAACGGCAGATACATCAGCTCAAAATACGGCTCTGCCGAATCGGCTTTTATGAAGCCCTTATATTTCAGATACTTCGGGTCGGCAAGAAAACCGCGCTTCTTCGCCGATGAGAGTATACACAGCCCGGATTTGCCCTTTTTGCGGCTGTCGCGGATACATTCGTTGAGCAGGTCGTTTGAATATCCGTGCCCCTTGAAAGAGCCGGAGACCCAGAGACAGTCGATGAACATATAGCCGGGCGCGTCTATCGGCGCCCATGCGTTTTCGGCGGGGATATACTCAATAAAGCACTTCCCGCGCGCGCTGGCTTTTAAAAATACCAGACCCTCGCCGAGCCTTTCGGCGAGCCACTGCTTTTTTGCAATGATCTGCGGGTCCTTGGCGTTTGATATTGCACAGCATATGTGCTCGCTCTCGAGATTTTGGGGTGACAGGCGAATGTAGTCCATTGAGTCCTCCAATAATAATTATAAAACGCTTGTTTTATAACAACTGTTATAATTATATCATACTTTTTGCCGATGTCAACAATGCAGATTAAAAATGATATTTGTCGAATTGAGCTTTATATTTTCGCTCTGAACCGCCATTTTACGCCGAATAAAAAATAATCGCCGCGGAACTTTCAAATGAAAGATACTGCGGCGGTTATCCGGCTGTTTTTCAATCCTGATGCAATTCGTCCTCAACCCATTTGATCGGGTTGTCGTCAATATATTGCCATTTGATTTGATAATCGTATTCGTCACGGATTATATGGTCATAAAAACCTTTTTGCCAAATTGATTTTTTGACTTGCTTAGTTACGGAACCTTTGAACTGTTGTATTATGCGGCTGACCGAAGGGGCGACCTGCGGTCGCCTATTATCTTTATCAATACGGATAATCATGTGTACATGGTTAGGCATAATTACATAATTGTCAACGAATACATTTTCATAAACTGTGTTAAGTTTTTGTATCTCGTTTTCAACAACTGTTCCGGTCTCCGACAGGCGACCACAGGTCGCCCCTACGGCAATGTGGGACAATATTGGCTTTCTGTCATCTATGCAAATTGTGATAAAATATGCTCCGTTTTGCGAATAGTCGTAATCTTTCAGCCTGTTAGGCTTTCTTATCCGTTGTTCCATGGCATATATTTCACTGCGCAAACTGGCTGTTGTAGAGCTTCGTATAGAATCCGTTCTTCGCGAGCAGCTCTTCGTGCGTGCCCTGCTCGGCGACCTTGCCGTCTTTCATGACGAGAATGCAGTCGGCGTGGCGGATGGTCGAGAGTCTGTGCGCCACGACGAACGAGGTGCACCCCTGCATGAGCGTGTTGAACGCATCCTGAACTTTCAGTTCAGTTCTGGTGTCTATCGAAGATGTGGCCTCGTCGAGAATGAGCATGGGCGGCTTCATGAGCATGACGCGGGCTATGCAGAGCAGCTGGCGTTCGCCCTCGGAGAGACCGTCGTCGTCGCCGATGACGGTGTCGTAGCCGTTTTTGAGGCGCTTTATAAAGCTGTGAGCGCGTGCTGCCTTGGCGGCGGCGATTATCTCTTCATCCGTGGCGTCGGGCTTGCCGAACGCTATATTCTCGCGGACTGTGCCGTTCTTTATCCAGGTATCCTGGAGCACCATGCCGAAATGGTGTCTGAGACTGTGGCGTGTGATGTCGTTTATATTCTCGCCGTCAACCTTTATGCTGCCGCCGTCAACGTCGTAGAAGCGGAGCAGGAGATTGATAAGCGTAGTCTTGCCGCAGCCTGTCGGACCGACAACGGCTATTGTCTTGCCGGACGGGGCAAAGAAATCGAAGCCGTCGATGAGCTTTTTGCTCTTGTCATATGAGAAGCGGACATTGTCGAACTCCACGCTTCCCTCGGGATCGCTGAGCGCCGAGCAATTTTCGTCCGACTCCTCGGGCTTTTCGTCTATGAGCTCGAATATTCTTGCCGCACAGGCAAGCGCATTTTGAAGCTCGGTAACAACGCCGGAGATTTCGTTGAACGGCTTTGTATATTGGTTCGAGTAGGCGAGGAAGCTGACAAAGCCGCCGACTGTTACCATGCCGCCGATGGCGAATATTCCGCCCATGAGCCCGACTACAGCGTATATCAGATTGTTGATAAAGCGGGTTGTCGGATTGGTAAGCGATGAGAAGAATATGGATTTGAGCGAATATTTGCGCAATTTTTCATTGCTCTCGTCAAATCTTTCAACCGCTCTGTCTTCATATGAAAACGCCTGAACGGTCTTTTGATTCTGTATCATCTCGTTGATGAGCGCGGTCTGCTCACCGCGGGTCTCGGACTGCTTTTTGAACATCGAATAAGTACGGCGGGCTATAAAACGTGCCGTGAACAGCGATATCGGTGTCAGCACGACGACCGCGAGAGTGATGAGCGGCGATATAGTGAGCATGAAAACGAGCGTCACGGCTATCGTGACAACGCCCGTGAACAGCTGGGAAAAGCCGAGAATCAGTCCGTCGGCAAACTGCTCTGCGTCCGCAGTTATGCGGCTGACGATATCGCCGTAGGGGTGGGAGTCGGCGAACGCCACGGGGAGGGTCTGCATATGCGAAAACGCCTTTGAGCGTATATCGCGCACGGTGTTATAGGCTATGCGGTTGTTGATGATGTTCATCACCCACTGGAGCACTCCGCCGGCTATGGCGCAGATCAGAATGCCGAAAAGGCACTTCTTTATGACCTCAAAATCAACGTTGCCGTGCAGCTTTATTCCGTCTATCGCGCGTCCGGCGAGGACGGGGATATAGAGCGAGAGGATGACGCTTGCAACGGAGAGGATAAGCGAAAGGAACAGCAGAAGCTTCGAGCGGCCGATGACCGCGATAACGCGCTTGAAAACGGTTTTGTTCTTCACGGTTACACATCCTCCTTTTCAAGCTGGGAATCGAAAATTTCTTTGTAGACTTCGCACGAGCGCAGAAGCTCGTCGTTCGTGCCCATGCCGACTATCTCGCCCTCGTCGAGGACTACTATGGTATCGGCGTTTCTTATCGCCGCAACGCGCTGGGACACGGTTATGACAGTCGGGGCAAAGTCGGTGTTTCTCAGCGCCTTGTTCAGCGCCGCGCCGGTGGCGTAGTCGAGTGCGCTCGCTGCGTCGTCGAGGATGAGCACCTCGGGCTTTCTGACGAGGGCGCGGGCTATAGTCATTCTTTGGCGCTGACCGCCCGAGAGGTTCTTGCCCTCCTGTTCGAGGACAAAGTCGAGCTGCCCGCTCTTGTCCTCTATCATCTGCTTTGCCTGCGCCGTTTCGAGCGCCTGCCAGATTTCTTCGTCTGTGGCGTCCTGCTTGCCGAAGCGGATATTATCCCTGACAGTGCCGGCGAACAGGGCTTTTTTCTGCGAGACGACGCCTATTTTCGAGCGCAGAGCCTTTGTGTCGTAGTCGCGCACGTCAACGCCGTCAACGAGCACACACCCGCCGGTGACATCGTAGAATCGTGGAATAAGATTGACGAGCGAGGTTTTGCCCGAGCCGGTCGAGCCGATAACGCCTATCGAGCTGCCGCGCTTTATTTTGAGGTCAATATTGTGCAGGGACTCCTCGCTGCCGTTATATGACAGGCACGCCTTGTCAAACTCAACTGAGTATTCGCATTTTTTGTCGCCATCTGCGACCGAGCCGGGGACGGTGCCGGGCTCGATATCGAGCACCGATTGAATTCGGTTGCCGCAGGCTATCGCCTTTGTGACGCTGATTATGAGATTCGCGAGCTTTATCAGCTCAACGAGGATCTGTGACATGTAGTTATAGAGCGCAACGACCGCGCCGCGCGAGATGGCGCCGGAATCAACGCGTATTGCGCCGACATATATCAGCGCGATTATCGCGAGGTTTATGAGCACGAAGGTTGCGGGGTTCATGAAAGCGGATATCCTGCCGACAGCTGTCTGCATCTCGGTCAGGGCGTTGTTCTTGGCGTCAAAGTCCGCAATTTCCTCTTCCTCTTTGCAGAACGCTCTGACAACGCGGGTGCCGAGCAGGTTTTCGCGCGTCTTGCTCAGCAGTCCGTCCAGTTTTTGCTGAACCTTGCGGTACATCGGGATGCACACGAGCATTATCGCGAACACGACCGCAGCGAGAGCGGGCACCGCAACGACAAACACGAGCGACGATTTTACATCGACTGTGAACGCCATTATCACCGCGCCGAATACGACGAACGGCGAGCGCAGGACGAGACGCAGGGTCAGGTTTGTTCCGGTCTGCACCTGGTTTATGTCGCCCGTCAGGCGGGTTATAAGCGTCGGCGCGCCGAGCGAATCGAGCTGGGAATAAGAGAGCTTGCCGATATGCTGGAAGAGCGCGTGGCGGATATCGGTAGCGAAGCCGACTGACGCTTTCGCCGAGAAATACTGCGCCACAAGTGTACTGCAAAGACCCAGTATGCCGAACAGACCGAGCAGCAGGCAGCGTTTGATAATATAAACCTTGTCGCCGTTCTCTATGCCGACATCGATTATAGTTGAGACTATCAGCGGAACAATCAGCTCGAACGCCACTTCAATGAGCTTGAAAAACGGCGCGAGAATACTTTCAATTTTGTATTTTTTCAAATACTTCAAAAGCTTTGACATGCTATTCTCCTCTTTTATATATTGCATTCTATAATGATATATAATATCCTAAATAATACCATGAAAACGGCTTTTTTTCAAGATGCTGCGGCTATTTCCCGTTCCTTGACAGAGACGGGGAGCAGTGATAAACTTATGCGTTGTAGAAAAGAAACGGTGTGGTGAACGATGAAAGAAAAGGCTCTCAAAAAAGAGGAAGAGCTTCTCGAATGCGAAAAGCTCTGGATTTTTGCCGTCATGATAGCGGTCGGCGGATTTTTCGGCGCATATACTTATGTTCAAAAGGGCGGCGTGTTCTGTAACGCGCAGACAGCAAACTTCGTGCTCATGGCGGTTCAGCTCGGGCGCGGGAACTGGCGCAAGGCGCTGTATTATCTTCTGCCCGCTTCGGCTTATCTGCTCGGCACGGTCATTTCGGAATTCTTGCCCAAGCATATAAACCGCCGTAAGATAGTTCGCTGGGACACGGCGTTCGTGGCGTTTGAAATGGCGTGGATATTTGCGCTCGGCTTCGTCCCGGACGATGCGCCGCCGCAGATCTGCCAGGTGGCTGTGAATTTTATCGCTTCGATGCAGTTCAACACATTCCGCCAGGCGAAAAAGATTCCGATGGCGACTACCTTCTGCACCAACCATGTCCGCCAGGTCGGCTCGAACCTCGTCAAGTGGCTTCGCAGCGGTAATAAAGAGGCGCGCGGCAAGATGTTCGCGCATCTGCTGATGATAGGCTCGTTTGTCGCGGGCGCGGTCGCTTCAACTTTTCTCTGCGGCTATCTCGGCGGCAAGACCATCTGGTGCGCCGAAATATTGCTCGCGATAGTGTTCTTTGCGCTACTGCGCGCCGATCTTGGCGAGGAGCATGACAAACTCGATGTCGTTCCGCACGGTCATTAATGACAAGCTGTTAAGCTTTACATGATTTATAAATCAAAAAACAAAAGCTCCCATGCATCCCCGAATATGTTGATATATCGGGAAAGTTGCACGGGAGCTTCGACTTTTGCGCTAAAAAATAGGATTTATAATTGTAAAGTAAATCACTTTACAATTCGCTTTAGCCCATTATTGGTATCTCAAGGAATGTGTAGGTAAAGCAGTTGATAATATAGAAAATAAATGCGGCTGTCGGGACTGCATATCCCGCGAATTTTTTCGCTTTGCTATCGGAGAGTGAAGAATACATCGCTGCGCAGGCGATGAGCGTGAACATCTCGGTGAAGTAAAATACGCGCTGACCGGAGGCGTAGACGGACGAAGAGAATCCGAGCACTGCGGCGCAGCAGACAGCGGCGCTGAACAGCACGCCGACGGTGAAACCGAGCTTTTTGTTCTTTTTGATGAGCGCCGCTATAAGAATGAAAATACTAAAGAGAAAGACAAAACAGAGCGCGATAACCGCGAGTTCGAGCGGAAGATAATTGCCGCTCTTGAACATCTTTTCAAAGCCCTTGTCCGGTGTGGTGCGGCGGATAACAATATATGTGACATTGACTCCGACGCACAGCACCGAGGCAAATATTGCAAAGATTGATGAAATTATCTTTATTCTTCGCGAGCCTCCGAATGCTTCATATACCGATGCACCAAGCAGAACGAGAAAAACGACAGTTGTTATCAGTGAGAAGAAAAATGAAAATGCAAAATAATTCGAAAATCCGCAGAGCAGTTTTTCAAATATATTCATTTTAAAAAATCTTTCAAAACCCGATGCCGCTTCCATCGCTCCGCGCCCGCGAAGCCCGGGCGAGAAAACCAGAACAGCGGCGGAAACCGCGCTCGGCAGGAGCGGAATGAATTGACGGAATCTGAGCCTGCGTTGATATGCCGAAAAAATCAGCAGAATTACCTGCAGCGCGAGCACCGCGGCGCAGGACTGCTCCTGAGATGCCGCGACGACAGAAGCAATCGCGGCGGCGACATATGCCATGGGATTCACGCGCCCGCCGAACACCTCGAATGTGAGCGGAGTTACCGCGATAAGCAAGGCGGCGAACGGAACGAGGAATGTGAACGAACCCGCAAACCAAAACACCGACGGGTTGAGGCATGGCAGAAATACTGCCAACGGCACCGAGCAGGCGAAGATATATCTCTGTTTTGCGCTTGCCTTTTCGCCGAAAAAGTCCGACAGGCGGCAGAGAAAATACATTATATATATAATCAGTGCGGCGATGAACAGCTTCCAGAAAATGAGCGGCAGGCGCAGAAAGTTTATCATCAGCCATTCGCCGACTATCCGCCCGGACACGGTCGTGTACCGCTCGTGCAGCCAGCTTGTTACTGTGAATCCGTTTCGGTGGAGTATGCCGAGAAAGTGACCGTCGTCGGTTTTGAGAATCAGCCGAGTGAACACCGTGCAGAAAAACAGCACGGCGGCGGAGAATGCGGCGATTATCGAGCACGGAGAATTTTGAAATTCTTTCAGCTTTTCTCTCATCTTTCGCCACCTCCCGCCAATGCGTACGGATTGGCGGCGGTTCCGCTTCCGCAAAGAACGAGAATACCGCTGCGAAGATACATCGCCGGGCATACGCCGCACAGCTCGTCCGCCGCGAGCGTTTTATAGAACCCGCCGGTCGTGGTGACCGCCGTAACGCTGCTCTGATTTGTCGAAACCGGCGAGCTTGTCCAGTACCAGCAGTATTTGCGCAGAGTTAAATAGCGCGAGCTGTCATTTTTGATGCACTGCTCGGTCGGGCTTCTGCGGCGGTCGGCGATGCTTATATTTTTGAGCATATCTTTTGATGGCAGGAATATTGAATCGCCGTTTTTGTCAGGCGATATGAGCGAAAGGTCAAACTCTGAAAAATTCTCCGGATTTAAAAATCCGCTCTCCGAATTGAGCCATGCGCGCAGGGGAGAGGCGAGATAATCGGAACTGCCGATGCCGTCCTCAGACGGGTCGAACGCCATGAAGCACAACACCTTTTCACTCATGAGCAGAGTTTTGCCGCCCGTTTCGATGACTCTCCAGACAACAGGCTCGCCGAGATATGAGCCGATGGCTATTCTGTCGCCGCTTTTGAGCGTGACTTCTCGCGACTCTTTGCCTACGACGCTGACAGACGAAGAAAACAGTAGGTGAGCCGATGTGCTTTTGATTTTTGCGCTCCCGATAAATGTCAGCGCAAACAGCAGAATTGCCGCAATTGCAGCCGCTCTGAAAGCCTTTTTCATCGTCCCACCCTTTTGTTTTTATTTTACATATACTATGTCGATTTCATTGCACGGACCGCCTAATTTCTGTTTTCCGGCGGAGTTCAATCCGAGCATACCGTTTGCCGCGAAGAATTCGCTCTCGATAACGCACGGCTTGTTAAGATTTTTAAGCTGAGTTGCTCTGGTGCCGGTCGTGTTGCCGATACCCTTGACATACATCGACGAGCAGTTGCCGCCGTTTAGCAAAAACGCGTTTCTCGCGCCGTATGCTATGAGGACTTTCATCATATTGTCGAGCGGCATAAATTCGCCCATAGCCATGATATATTTGTTCTCTGATATCTGTGCGAAAACGGTGCGGTTGTGATAATAAGTGTCGTGCTCGTTGGTTGCCTTGCCGTTTGTTATGACTTGTTTTTGATAGCGCAGGGAATTGTAAACGCCTTGCGAGATGTACGATTTGCAGTTCTCGTTTGTGAGCGTTTCGACTTTCCATGTGCCGTTTTTGTAGATCAGCAGTCGTTTCTGCCCCTGACCGTCAGTCGAAATGACCGAGCCGTTGCGAATTGTCGGCGCACCTCTTTTGTATGTTGAGCCTGCCTCGCCGTTTATTGCTATGAGCGCGCCGCTCTTTCTGCCCATATCCTCAACCTTGCCGACATTCGTGCCGAGAAGCTGTTGGCTCGATGCAACACCGATATGATCGGGCGAACAGGTGATTATCGCAATATTGACCACCGGCTGATAAGTGACTGTCTTGTCGTAGTCGATAGCACCGTCCGCGTTTGCTTTTTTGAAAGCCTGAGTTATCTGCGCCCCATATGCTATTCGGTGTATTTCAATATTCACTCCGTTTGAGTTGAGCTTCCACGCTCTGAGCACCTTCGCTCCGGTAACGCTTTTGACGCTTGCGGCGCTGACTTCGAGCTTGCCTTTTGACGATGAACCGGAATTATTCGATTTTGCCGTCCTTGCAGGTTTCGATGCCGGTTTATTTGACGTAGGTTTCTGTGCGCTCTGCGCAGTGCTTGGCTCTGCGGATTCGGATGCCGATTCTGAACTTGCCGCTGTTTCTTCTGCACTCGTCTGCGCGTTGGCTTCGGTTTCTGCGGCAGATGTGTCTTCTGCAGCGGTCGTGCCGGGCTCGGGTGTCTTTGTGCCGCATGCCGTGAAACTCATGAGAATCAGCAGGGACGCGAGCAAAACTGCAAATAATCTTTTTGTCATAAGTATCCTCCTTTTGAATATTTCTTCCAAATCGATTATATCATTGCGCCACGCTGAATTATATACCGCATGCGCATTTTGATAAATAAATTTTCGTCATTTTGCACTCTTTTTTATATAGTGTAAGTGTATAATCTTTCGCAATTTCCGCTTTAATGCGCTGATACTTTATGATATAATTAAATCAGCGGCGGGCGAGTATGCATATGCTAACCGAACTTGCCGCGCCCGGTATGCATCGTTTGTGCATAAATTCTCTGAAAGGGTGAAGATATATGAAATATGCTGTAGTTCTCTGCGACGGCATGGCGGATTATCCCGTTGAGGCTCTCGGCGGAAAGACGCCGATGGAAGTCGCAAAGAAGCCCAATATCGATGCGCTTGCGTCGAAGGGCGAAGTCGGACTTGTCAGAACCGTTGCCGCTGGACTCAAACCCGGCAGCGATGTTGCAAATATGAGCGTGCTCGGATTCGATCCGAAGAAGTGCTACACCGGCCGCTCGCCCCTTGAGGCGGTCAGCATCGGAGTCAAGATGAGCGAGACTGATATCGCTCTGCGCTGCAACCTTGTCACTTTGAGCGACGAGGCGGATTACGGCGCAAAGACCATGCTCGACTACTCCGGCGGTGATATCTCGACCGAAGAGGCGGCGCAGATAATTAAAACCGTGCAGGAGCATTTCGGCAGCAGTGAATTTGATTTTTACAGCGGCGTAGCTTATCGTCATTGCCTTATCGTACATAACGGCACGACGGATCTCGGCAAGATGACACCTCCGCATGATATTTCCGGCAGAGTTATCGGCGAGTATCTTTCAACTTCGCCGAACGCCGAAAAGCTTATCGCCATGATGCGCGAGAGCTACGACCTTTTGAAGGATCACCCCGTGAACAAGAAGAGAATAGCCGAGGGCAAGCTCCCTGCAAATTCAATCTGGCTCTGGGGCGAGGGAAGCCGCCCGGCTCTGCCGTCCTTTGAAGAGAAGTTCGGCGTGAAGGGCAGCATCGTCTCGGCAGTCGATCTGCTCAAGGGCATCGGCATCTGTGCGGGCATGAACACCCCTGAAGTCGAGGGCGCGACCGGCTATATCGACACGAATTTCGAGGGCAAAGCGAACGCTGCAATCGACGAATGGCGTAAAGGTCAGGACCTTGTCTATATCCATGTCGAGGCTCCCGACGAGTGCGGCCACAGAAACGAGCCCGAAAATAAAGTCAAAGCAATCGAGCTTATTGACAGCCGTATAATGCCTATAATCCTTGACTATCTCAACACTCAGGACGATTATAAAGTCATGGTTCTACCGGATCATCCGACCCCGATATCGACCCGCACCCACGCATCCGACCCCGTGCCGTATCTGATTTACCGTAAAGGCAAAGAGCTTGACAGCGGCGTTGCGAGCATAAATGAAAAATCAGCATCCGAGACCGGCAATTTTGTTGATCCCGGCTTCGACCTTATGGGTCATTTTCTTAAAGACTGACAGAAGGAGGAAACAAAAATGGGCTTTAGCATAGAAACTAAGTGCGTGCAGTCCGGCTATACGCCGAAAAACGGCGAGCCGCGTGTTGTACCGATAGTACAGAGCACTACCTACAAATACGAGTCGAGCGAGCAGATGGGCAGGCTCTTTGACCTTCAGGAATCGGGCTATTTCTACACCCGCCTCCAGAATCCCACAAACGACTGCGTCGCCGCGAAGATAGCCGACCTTGAGGGCGGGGTCGGCGCGATGCTCACCTCGTCCGGTCAGGCGGCGTCCTTTTTCTCCGTTTTCAATATCTGCTCCGCGGGCGACCATGTCGTTGCAGCATCCGCGATATACGGCGGAACATTCAATCTCTTCAATGTCACGATGAGAAAGCTCGGCATCGATTTCACCTTCGTTCGCCCCGACGCGACGGAGGAGGAGCTCAACGCGGCATTTAAAGATAACACCAAGGCAGTGTTCGCCGAGACTATATCTAATCCCTCGCTCGTTGTGCTCGATATTGAGAAGTATGCGCGAGCGGCTCATTCCCACGGCGTGCCGCTGATAGTTGACAACACTTTCCCGACCCCGATAAACTGCCGCCCGTTTGAGTTCGGCGCAGATATAGTCACCCATTCGACCACAAAATATATGGACGGTCACGCGACAAGTGTCGGCGGAGTTATAGTTGACAGCGGCAACTTCGACTGGACTCAGAACGACAAGTTCCCGGGACTTACAACTCCCGACGAGTCGTACCACGGTGTTGTATACACCGAGCAGTTCGGCAAGGCTGCATATATAACGAAGTGCACAACTCAGCTCATGCGCGACCTCGGTTCAATTCAGTCTCCGATGAATGCATTCCTGCTCAATCTTGGACTCGAGACCTTGCATCTGCGTATGCCGTGCCATTGCTCAAACGCTCTCGCCGTTGCAAAGTTCCTGAAGGCTCATCCGAAGATCGAGTCCGTCCGCTATCCCGGCCTTGAGGGCGACGAATACTATGACCTCGCGCAGAAGTATATGCCCAACGGCACCTGTGGCGTCATTTCGCTGAGAATAAAGGGTGGCAGAGAGGACGCGGTCAGATTCATGGACAGCCTCAAACTCGCGGCGATAGTCACCCATGTTGCGGACAGCCGCACCTGCTGCCTGCACCCGGCTAGCACGACCCACCGCCAGCTCACCGCGCAGGAGCTCGACGACTGCGGAGTCTATGAAAATCTTGTCAGACTTTCTGTCGGAACAGAGAATGTCGATGACATAATCGCCGATCTTGACGCGGCTCTCGCAAACGTCTGATATTGGCAAAATAGACAAAAATCACGCGTAAAATTTTATGCATAAAACCCGGCTGCAAGTTTTCCTGCAACTGGGTTAATTTTTTGTCACTGCATATGCGGCTTATGCAGAATATTTCTATATAGTTGTTAAAATCAAACTGTAAAGTTTTTTACTTTACGCATATATTCTGAATAGTCATTAAAACGCAAAAGTTATCCACATTATCCACATAGTTATCCACATCAGCAAGGAGGAAAGCTTTACCGCTTGCGGAAAAGAATCAATGAGTAATTGTTGAATATTGAATGAATATCAATGAATAAATTCAAAATTGCGCAAAAAATACCGCCCGAATTTCTGAAGGAAAAAACACGGGCGGTTTCAATATTTTTATGTTGCTCAGTCGATGAACGGGAGGCTTCTGACAAGATCGTTTATCCCGCCGAGCGAGCCGTGGAAGAAGCTGCGTATCATTTCAAACACAGTCATCGACGCGGTTATCGCAAACAGCACTCCGACGATTATCGCAATAATAACTGCAAGTCCCACGCCGACCGCGAGACCTATCAGCGTGAACTGACCGATGCCATTGGCGACCTTCGGTTTGTCGCTCTTCCATATAAGATAGAGCACGAGGCTGACGAGCGGCAGGAACCACAGCAGCGGACCGAAGAAGCCGAGGAAAAATCCGAGAACTTTCCATCCGCCGGTGCTTTCGCTTTCCTGCTCGGGCTTCTTGTTCGCTTTCGGCTGAACAGGTGCGGAAGCAGGCAGGGGAGCCGGCTCTTTCGGAATATCATTATGTACGGGCTGAGTATCTTCTGCGGCGGTCTGCTCCTGCGCCGCGCGTCTGGCGTCGCTCTCCGCGAGGCTCACCGGCTCGCCGCAGTACGGGCATACCTTGAATCCGTCGTCGAGCTGTTTTCCGCATTTTCTGCAAAACATAATATCACTCTTTCACTTTTGTATCCGTGCAATTACTTGACGTCGGATTTCTTTTCGAGCTTGCGCTTGTTGCCTTTGTCGTCTATTACATATGTATTGTCGAGCTGGGCTGTAAGGCTCGCCTTGAAATCGGCGACATACTGCTTTTTGAGCCCCTCCCATTCGGCGAATTCCTCTTCGCTCAGATCCCTCTCCTGCGACAGGTGATAGAGATCGTTCATGCGCTTTATCCCTTCTTTTTTCATGTCTGCCTCCGTGAGCTTATATAATACATTTATTATATACTATGCCGGGGATAAAGTCAATTTGAGAAAAGTGAACATAAATGACATTATTTTATAAAACCCGATATATTTGCCGAGCGAAAATTTCACTGGGATTTTCAGTTAAAAATCTTTACGGAAGATTGTGCGTATGATATAATTTATAATGAATAGTAGAACAAATGGGCTCTTCCGGAGGTAATGATGATGGGTGAAAACTTGGTGGTGTTTTACAAACAACGATTGCGCAAGGAGCATAAACAGGCTTTTTTTGCCGCATTCTTTATCGGGCTGTTGGTTCATATTTATAAATTCACCAACGATCTGCCGAACAATGATACGGTGTTTAATTATTTTTCTTATCAGAATATTGTTAAGTCCGGGCGATGGGCGCTGTCCCCGGCATGCGCGATAAGCTCATTTTTTGACCTGCCGTGGGTGATAGGATGTATATCCTGTATTTATATTGCGCTTACGGTTGTTGTTATTGTTGAGCTTTTTAAGATTAAGAATCCGGTTCTTATTTTTTTGATATCAGGTATACTTGCGGCATCCCCCGCAACAACGGAAACTTTTTTCTATGAATACACGGCAGACGGATATATGCTCGCGATGCTTTTGTCTGCATGTGCGGCGTATTTGTCGAGAATAGACGAGAAGCGCGTTTCAAGGCAGATCATCAGTGCTATACTGGTATGTTTAAGCTGCGCGATATATCAGGCATATCTTGCGTTTTCGCTGATACTTGCAACCTGTTATTTTATTTACACATTGCTTGAAAATAGGAATGATAACAAGACCAACGCCAAATGGATATTGCGCCAAGCAATCATATATATATCCTCGTTGGTTTCCTATTATATAATCTGGAAGATCATATTGAAAATAACCGGATATAGGGCAACAACATATATGGGAATATCATCTGCCGGTGATGTTTCCGGATTCAATCCGCTGCGCAGAATCATAAGATTGATCAAAGAGTTTATAAAATACTTTATATACTGCAATCCATTTACATATGGTTGGTCGTTGTATACTGTTCTTGGGATACTGTCGATTTTGGCCATAGCGGTGGCATTTATTATAGCGTTATGCAAATCAAAGGTATATAAGCACAGGTGCTCGGCGATTTTATGCTTATGTGCTATAATTGCACTGCTGCCGTTTTCGGGTATATTCATGCTTATTTCGGACGGCGTGGCATGTTTTCCGAGAATGCAGCAATCGCTGAACTTATTGGTCATATTTGCGGCGATTTTGATTGAGCGGTGGGCTCCTAGAATTTCAATAAAGAATGTAGTATGTCTGCTGTTTGCACTTGTTGTATTTGATAACTCAATCGTAGCGAATGTCTGTTATTATCAGATGTCAATGTGCTATGAAAACACATATGCCGAAGCACTCGAAATGAATAATGTCATAAATGAGTACCGCCGGGAATACGGTGTCGAGAAGCTCGCGATACTTGGCACGAGATCATCCCAGTGTAAAAATCGTGATATTGATTATGAGAATCAGAAGATACTCAGTGGGGTTAAGTTGAGTGTCTTGAGCGGCAGTATATATAGAACCCTTATAATAGACGGCGAGCACACGGTTCCGTTTTTGCAGCATACATTCGGAATGGATATGACTGTTCCCACTAGCACAGAACAACACGAGCTTTGGGCTGACAATGAGGTCAGGGAAATGAAAAACTGGCCCGACAAGGATTCTGTCAAGGTGATAGGCGATGTGCTGGTAATAAAACTTTCAGATGAAGAAGCGGAACTCAGAAAAACTGCTGAAGATGAATGGGAGGCAGCAAATCGCAGTAAATAGAAAAAATGAAAAACGGTTTGTGTGAGACAAAATCGCACTAACCGTTTCTTTATAACTAAAATTTTCGTAAATCGTGAGTGAGCAAATAATATGAAAACGCGAGAAAAAGCGAGAAAAACAGAGCACGCAAAACATAAATTAAAATTTAAAGAAAAAGTGCTTGACAAGCATAGAACGATGTGGTAATATATCGTAGCATTAAGAAATCGGAGGTAACAAGTATGTCAACTTATATGCCCAAAGCGGGCGACATCACCCGTAAGTGGTATGTCATCGATGCTGCCGGTAAGCCTCTCGGCAAGGTAGCAGTTCAGGCTGCCGTCCTTCTTCGCGGCAAGCATAAGCCCACATTCGCTCCTCACGCCGACTGCGGCGATCATGTAATCATCATCAACGCTGAGAAGGCTGTCCTCACCGGCAACAAGCTCAACCAGAAGATGTATTATCATCACACCGGCTATATCGGCAACATGAAAGAGGTCAAGTACAGCACCCTCATGAAGACAAAGCCCGAGTTCGCTGTCGAGCTTGCAGTTAAGGGTATGCTGCCCGATTCTACTCTGGGCCGCACCGCTCTGACCAGACTCCGCGTTTACAGAGGCGCTGAGCACAAGCACGAAGCACAGAAGCCCGAAGAGTGGGCTCTTTAATGAAGGGAGGCAATAAATAATGTACGATTCAGTTCCTTACTTCTACGGCACAGGCCGCAGAAAGAAATCAGTCGCCAGAGTCCGTCTTTATGCCGGCACCGGCAAGATCATCATCAACGACAGAGAGATTGACAATTATTTCGGCCTTGAGACCCTCAAGCTCATCGTCCGCCAGCCTCTCGCTCTTACAGGCACCAGCGAAAAGCTCGATGTCATCTGCCGCGTCAACGGCGGCGGTGTGACCGGCCAGGCAGGTGCTATCCGCCACGGTATCTCCAGAGCGCTCCTTCAGTATGATGCAGAGCTTCGCCCCGCACTCAAGAAGGCAGGCTTCCTGACCAGAGACCCGAGAATGACCGAAAGAAAGAAATACGGTCTCAAGGGCGCTCGCCGTGCACCCCAGTTCTCGAAGCGCTGAATTTTTACCGCTTACAAGACGAATATCAGCTCCCGGGCAGCATTGCTGTTCGGGAGTTTTTCTGCATTTTTGAAGGGCTTTTTGCGCCCGGCAGCTTTTTTGGGAGGCAAACTCCTGAGGTTTCGGCTATTTCTTGAAAAATCAATGCGTTGTGATATAATTAATATTGAGAAATGAGCTTATAAAGGAGTGACTTGTTCGGAACAGAAAATATAATGGACATAAGAGAACCGAAGCCCTTGCTCTTTTGGCGCAGTGCGGCATATCAAGGAAAGGTAACAGGAAAATGAAAAAGCGCTTTATTTCTTTTGCACTCGTGTGCATTCTCTTGCTGATTTTTCCCGCGTGCTCATCGAAACAGAACAATGACTACGGAGGCGATCCTATGGAATTTAAAAGCTTTAAGCTGACGGAGAACAACTGCTCGGCACAGGACGCCGTGTATGAGGGCTGCAAAACAGAGGACGGAGTACATCTTGAGTATTATATGAGCTCGAACGACTGGGATAACGAGCTGTCCTGCTTTGTCGAATCCCGCGACGTCATCCGCTCGGTTGACGGGGACGAGAATCTCTACCGCGAGGTGTGCGCCCTGTTCGGAAATTGCAGAATAGATGAATGGGCGGGCTTCCGAGGCGCAAATCCCCCCGATGTTCTCGACGGAAGCTCGATGAGCTTTTCTGCTGTCTTGGCGGACGGAACGGAGATTGAGGCGAGCGGGAGCAATAACTTCCCGAAAAATTACCAAACATTAAGAGCCGGGATTAACAGGCTGATAACCTCGAATAAAATAAGAAGCACCGAGTTTTCCGAAGGGAGCTATGCGATTTCGCTGCCCAAAAGTTGGGTAGGCGTAGTCAGCGCCGGTTTTTCGGAGGGCATGGTGACGTTTTCCGTCGATAAAACGGACGGCAATGAGCTCACGTTTTTTATAATCGATACCGGCAACGGCTATTCCTCGGACTCCTACAAGGGCAGAGTGGAAGTGGGGCGGCTTGTTTCGGACGAAAACACCCTGTTTGTTACGGCGCGCGACCATTATCGGATAAACGCATACTCGGAAAAAGTTTCCGATGCCGCGCTTGCGCTTTGGGAGACCTATGAGAGCGACAAGCGAGAAATAATAGAAAGCCTGCACGGCATAAACGGGTATGAGCTTTATCCCGAGGACGGGTCTATTCTGCATGAGACCGACGCGCGGGATTTGGCGGATAAGGCGCGAAGCCTCTGGCTGACTCTGAATTTTGCGGGCGAGTATTCCGCCGGGGAGAAGCCCGTGACAATAAGATTCAGAAAGTATATTCCAATGTTTCCCCAATACCGGTATGTGACCACGATGGAAGAGGTCCGCAAAAAATTTTTAGAGGTCTTTTCCGAGGAGTTTACAGATAAAATACTGAGCCAAGCTGTCGCCGACAGGGATTTGATAGAGCATAACGACAACATATATGTAGCATATAAGAAAAACGACGGCGAAGTCTCCTATAACAGCTGGATGCATCACGTCGAGGATGACGGCAACGGGAATTTCACGGTTGTTATGGCCGTAAGAAAACGCTCGGTTGACGATATCATCTATGTCAAGCTGCCGACAGGGAAAAATGCGGAGGGAAAGTTCGTGTTTACCGATTACCCCTATTGGGATAAATCAAAATAATTCTCGCGGACATACTCCGCAGGGAACGAAAAGTTTTCTTGTAAATCGCCGCTCTGCGTGATATAATCATATCGATAAAATTTTATCAAAGAGGGGATTTTTATGAAAACCGCAATTTACGGCGCAGGGTCGCTCGGCACCGTGCTCGGCGCATATCTCGCAAAGGCGGGCGTGGATGTCGATCTTATCACGCGCAACCGCGAGCACGTCGAGGCGCTCAACAGAGACGGCGCAAAGATAATCGGCACCGTCAATATGACCGTGCCCGTCCACGCGCTGACTCCCGACGAGATGACCGAAAAATACGAGCTGATAATCCTGCTGACAAAGCAGCTCGACAATGTCAATGTTTTAAAGAAACTTCAGAAGAATATGACCGACGACTGCATCGTCTGCACGCTTCAAAACGGACTGCCCGAGCTCTCCGTCTCCGAGGTCGTCGGGGAGGACAGGACTATGGGCTGCACCGTCGCATGGGGTGCAACGCTCCACGGCAAGGGTGTGTCGGAGCTCACGAGCGAGCCCGACAGCATGAGCTTCGGTCTCGGCAGAATGAACGGTCAAAAGGACGAAAAGCTCATGCAGGTGAAGACGCTGCTTGAGAAGATGTGTCCCGTTGAGGTCGAAGATAATTTCATGGGCGTGCGCTGGTCGAAGCTGCTCATCAATGCCGCGTTCAGCGGCATGTCCGCCGTTATCGGCGGCACTTTCGGCGACGCCGCAGAGAACAAGACCTCCCGTGTCTGCTGCCAGAATCTTATAAAAGAGTGCATCGATGTTGCCGCGGCGGCGGGAATAAAAATCGAGCCGGTTCAGGGCAAGGATATCGTCAAGCTTCTCGACTACAAGGGCAACGGCATAAAGAAGAAAATATCATTCGTGCTCATCCCGATATGCATCAAGAAACACAGGCTCCTCAAGGCGAGCATGCTCCAGGACCTTGAAAAGGGCAAGAAGTGCGAAGTTGATGCGATAAACGGTGTTGTCTGCGCCTACGGCAGAAAGTACGGCGTGCCGACTCCGTATAACGACAAGGTCTGCGAGATAATCCATGGCATTGAGGACGGCAAGTATACATATACATTCGACAATGTAAAGCTGTTCGCCAACCTGCCGAAATAAGAGGCATATTCGGCATAAACCAAATAACAAACCCCGACTATGATTTGTAGTCGGGGTTTATGCTGTTCTGCCACGCAGAATTGCAGATGGTACGGGACGCCGAAATGTGCGTAGAAGCACGTTATTTGTCGAAGAATCTATTTTGGCTCCCCTGCAGGGGAGCTGGATTGGCGAAGCCAAGACTGAGGGGTTATTTCGCTTCGCCCAAAGTTGTGCAGTAGGGGCGGATATTATCCATCTGCGAAATCTGCGGTGATTTATTGTCGTGCATCTTGTAGGGTGCGGCGACCTCGACGCACCGCTGCCGCGATAGCGGCA